>Ga0190306_1000465_pt1 | contig 13704 bp, 12 predicted proteins | sample 48700734_MG_FD_161657 | JGI IMG/M metagenome (GOLD analysis project Ga0190306, IMG submission 161657) | Hydrothermal vent sediment bacterial communities from Southern Trench, Guaymas Basin, Mexico - 4870-07-3-4_MG | ecosystem: Environmental > Aquatic > Marine > Hydrothermal vents > Sediment ... | reverse complement strand
TGATCATTTTTTAGAGGAGTCCTCTAAAAAATTAAGTAAAAAACCGAAATGCTTTTCAGAGCAGGCTTTAACAGTGCTGAAAAACTACCCATGGTATGGAAATATCAGGGAACTCGAGAATATGGTGGAAGGTTCTTTTGTTTTAAGCCGTTCTTCTGTAATTACGACCTCCGATATAGAGATGATATTACACATTCCTGCAACAACTGATAGAAACAAGAGATCGTTTTCTGCGAATTTGAAGCTGGATCTGAACCTGGATTCGAATATAAATATGAAAAACAAATTCAACATTGCTGAAAAAAATTATATCCTAAAAGCATTAGAGGGGAATAAATGGAACCAGGCAAAAACAGCAAAGGAACTGGGAATTGGAAGGACTACTCTCTGGCGAAGGATTAAAGCAATGGGTCTTAAAAAAGCATAGAAGTTTTATCGGGTCAGGTGGGGTATGGATGGAAACAGAAGATTTAACTGTTTCACTATGAAACACTTTACGCCCTTTTCTGAAAAAGGTACTGTTTTTCTATAGATCTTTTACCATAAAGTGTGGAAAAGTATTTTTTAAATGCTTATGCCCTAGGTGTTTAACTATTTATTATCAAAATATCAAGGTATTCCCCCTAATTATGTTGTTACTGGCATAGTTATTGCTTTCCATATCTATAATCAATTGATTGGAAGGGAATATGAATCTTAAACCGGTAATTTTAATAATTAGTAACAGCTCCGTCTCCAGAAGAGAAATAAAGAATATTATTAAAGATTTGGATGCTAATATCGTAGAGGCTGACAGCAGCCGGGAAGGGCTGGAAGCAGTTTTAAGCAGGAAATTTGATATAATAATAAGCGATATTTTGATGTCCGGGATGAGAGGAGATGTGCTTTGCAAAATTCTAAATGAAGATGTTTTAACCCGGCATATACCTTATATTTTATTAAGTTCATCTGCCAGCCAGCCTGAGATGCTTCAGGGGTTTAATTCAGGGGCTTCAGCTTATATTTCAAGAGATGAAGCTCCTTATGTTCTCCTCAATATTATAAAAGATCTTATAAAAAAAACTGCCTTGCTTAAACAAAAATCTATACTTATAGTTGATGATTCCAAATCCATACTAAATTTAATAAGCGATAATCTGCAGAATTCGGGATTTAATACTCTTACAGCTGGAAATGGGGAAGAAGCATTACAGCTCCTTGCTTCCAATAATGTAGACATTATATTGAGTGATATTATGATGCCAATCCTTAACGGTTTTTCTCTATGTTCCAAAGTCAAACAAACTAAAAAATGGGCATCAATACCTTTTATAATGATGAGCAGTCATAGTGAAAGAGGTTTTATCAAGAAATCAATTCAATATGGAGCAGACTCATTTATTGTAAAACCATTCAATATTCATGAAGTAGTTGAACGAATTGAACGTCTTTTATCCGACGAATATCAAAAGCTTGTTCAAAAACAAATTTTTCTATCAAAAGAGAGGTCATTACTATTAAACAGTATATCAAGCCTTGTTTCGGCTCTCGAAGCCAGGGATGAATATACAAAAGGTCATTCTGAACAGGTGGCCAACATTTCAAGTGAAATGCTTCGCTTAACGGGTGCATCGAAAGAGGAAATAGAAACTCAACATCTTGGAGGTCGATTACATGATATTGGTAAAATAGGGATAAGTGATGCAGTACTTCTAAAAAAAGGCAAACTTACAGATTATGAGTTTACACAAATTAAACAACATCCTGTAATAGGAGCTAAAATACTCAAGCCTCTTTCAAGCCTGACAGAAATATCCAAAATGGTTTTATATCATCATGAAAGAATTGACGGCAAAGGATATCCGGAGGGATTAAAAGGCTCCAGGATACCACTGTCTGCCAGAATTATTGCCGTAGCTGATACATTTGACGCCCTTACAAGTAACAGACCCTATAGAAAAGGTCTTTCAAATGAAATAGCTTTTGATATAATGGAAAAAAACAGAGGAACACAACTATGTCCCGATTGTCTCGATTTGTTTTTTTCAATGAAACTAAATGACTATTCTTCCCACCATTTCGGCAAAGATTTAATAGTTTCAGAATTAAAACTATAGTGCAATCAGGGCATCCTCAATTCACTATTTGTTTCACCCTGAAACTCTCTATGTGTTTCAGGGTGAAACATAATTGGTAGAAGTAAAAAATCGACAGCAGCAAGATATCCAATATATCATTAATCAAAAAAATGATTCTGAAAAAGCAGGTATAGTTAACTATTGATACCAAAACCATTTGAGTAAGCAGAATTGCTCCTGGCCTTAATTTTATGAAAGTTAAACTCCCTTTGGCATAGATATTGCTACTATTCAGCATAGTCTTTAAAGATCAAATTTAGAGATAATCCTTTTGTGCCTGATACAAAGTGTTGGGTAGAAAAATGGAGCAAAGAATGGCATTTACATATTTTTTTAGGGATATAGACGGGATCAACCTTTTCGAGAAGTTCTTTACCCATGGTGTTTATCCGGAGGATTCCTTGCAACAGAACAAACACAAAAGTTACCTACAGGTACAGAGCACCTTTTTAAATAGGTCACAGGGCGATACGCAGCTTTTTCAAAAAGTAGAGGCATAAAATGCGAATTACTAATCTTACAGAGAGCAGTAGTTTTATATGGGGATTGTTATGATTATCTCTGTGATTAATAACAAGGGTGGAACCGGGAAAACTTCGACCAGTGTTAATCTATCTGCCGCTCTTGCAGAATTGGGCTTTAGGGTACTTCTTGTTGATCTGGATGCCCAGGCAAACGCCTCATTGTCTTTAGGAATTCCTTATGCCGAATTATCACCCTCAATGTTTGATGTCCTTTTTAATGGATTGTCAATTAGAACTGCAATCAGGAATACAGGAATTACAGGGATGGATTTGATTACAGGAAATTTTGATCTGGTAAACAGCGATCTGCTCCTGGAAGAAATCGACCATCGTGAAATGATACTTGCCCATTCCCTTCTTCCTGTTAAAGATGATTACGATTTTATTATCTGTGACTGCTCTCCCTCCTTTTCCCTATTATCGGTAAATGCGTTAACAGCGGCTGATGGATTTATTGTACCTATGGTTCCCGAATATCTGGCACTGGAGGGTTTAATAACCACCATGGGTACCATCAGGAGAATGAAAAAGGGACAGGATTTCAACAGGAAATCAATTGGAATCCTTTTTAACATGATTAACCCTGATGTACGATCCCTGCGCAGAAGGGAAATAGTATTGCAGGCAAAAATTATTAAACTGGTACGAAAGCATTACAGCGAGTGTTTTTATAAAACCTATATTATTCGGGATGTCAGATTATCGGAAACAACTTCATATGGGAAAAGCATTTTAGAGTTTGCTCCAAAATCTAAAGTGGCTTTGCTGTACAGAAGGCTGGCAGAAGAAGTACTGGAGCGGTATGAAATAAAAAAGCCCGAAGGAAAAATTTCTAATTCGAAGAGGGAGGAAGCTGTATGCATAACAGAATAACAAAAAACATTTTCGAACGGTCAGCAGACGATAGATCAGAGGAAACAGGCGTTGCTTTACTTGAAGAGGAAGAAAGGCTGGAAGCAGAGAGTAGAGAGAGGGAAGAAGAGAGGCTAAGGGTTGTAGAGAGAGAAAGGGAAAAAGAAAAACAGAACGAGGAGAAAAAAACTATGAGTACACAGGGAATAGGTAGTGAGGTCATAAAAGCAGTCCTGGATTTGGTATCAGCAGTTAAGGATGGGCGTCTGGATACCAGGGCAGATCTGAAAGAGGTCGAAGGTGAGGAAAAGGATCTTCTGGAGGGAATAAATGAGTTAATCGATGCCATGGTAGCACCCCTTAATGTGACTGCGGAATATGTAGACAGGATCAGCAAGGGGGACATCCCTGAGAAGATCACCGATAACTATAAGGGCGATTTTAACGCGATCAAGAATAACCTGAATTTGCTCATTGGCGTGTTGACAGGTCTTATCAATGAAACGGCAACGATGGAGAAGGCCGCGGCTGCAGGCGAGCTCGACACCCGCGCGGATGTCTCCCAGTACAATGGAGCCTGGGCAACCATAGTTGAAGGTCTGAACAATACAATGGAAGGTATGGAAGTACCACTCAAGGATATTGGAGACACCCTTGATAAGATGGCGGCTGGTGATTTAAACGTACAAGTTACCAACGATTATGCGGGAGCATACAATGTACTTAAGGTAGCTTCCAATGAACTCGGTGACCAGCTCAATGGAGTACAGAAGGTTATTGATGACCTCCAGGGAGCCATTGTAGAAGGCAAGCTTGACACGCGCGGCGATGCCGGCGGAATGAAAGGTGATATTGCCGGATTGGTAAACGGACTGAATGGTGTAATCGATGCATTTGTAGGGCCGATTAATGTAACAGCCGAGTATGTAGACAGGATAAGCAAGGGGGACATACCCCAAAAAATAACCGGTGACTACCATGGAGACTTCAACGAAATAAAAAACAATATCAATGTAATGATCGATGCACTGACAGAATTTGCTGTAAACGTACAAACTGCCTCCGGGCAGGTAGCGTCCGGCAGCCAGCAGCTTAGTTCAGGTTCCCAGGAGTTGTCCCAGGGAGCAAATGAACAGGCAGCTTCTGTGGAAGAAATCTCTGCTTCCATGGTGCAGATGGCTGCAAATATCAATCAGAACTCGGACAATGCCCAGCAGACAAACAGCATTGCAGTAAAAGCCTCTGAAGATGCAAAAAAGAGCGGCTCTGCTGTTGCGGATGCAGTAAAGTCAATGAAGGAAATAGTGGGAAAAATATCTGTTATTTCCGAAATAGCACGACAGACAAATATGCTGGCCCTTAACGCGGCAATTGAAGCGGCTCGGGTTGGTGAACAAGGAAAAGGTTTTGCCGTAGTAGCAGCCGAGATCCGGAAACTTGCCGAACGAAGCCAGACATCGGCCAATGAAATTGACGGTTTGTCTGCAACTACAATGGAAGTTGCAGAAAAGGCAGGAGGTTTGCTGGTAAAACTTGTGCCGGATATTCAAAAAACGGCAGATCTTGTTGATGAAATAAGGGCTTCCAGTGCCGAGCAGAAGACCGGAGCAGAACAGATTACCCAGGCCATTCAGCAGCTGGATACTGTTATTCAGCAAAATGCCTCCGCATCGGAGGAGACAGCTGCAACCTCGGAAGAACTGTCAAGTCAGGCGGAATTGTTGCAGGAAGCTGCAGGTTTTTTTAAACTTGAAGGGAATCAGAGCTTTCAAAAAAGCAGTCCCCATGTAGTAAGGAAACAGGCAGCCCCCAGACAGCCGGTATTAGTGGGTGCTCCTGCTACAGGTGGAGTAGATCTAATGGGGCAAAACGGCAATGGGAATGGGGGAAAAAAGGATTTGGAGTTTGAACAATATTAGAGGAGCTAATTATGAGTGTGAAAAGCAATAAAGAGATATCACAGTATTTAACATTCAAACTTGAAGATGATTTGTATGCTCTAAATGTTGAAGGTGTCCAGGAGGTTCTGGAATTGGAGTTAAATCATATTACGAAAATCCCCCGGACACCTGCGTTTTTAAGAGGAGTAATAAATGTACGGGGCAGTGTTGTTCCGGTTATTGATATGCACATAAAATTCAACATGGGGAAACAGGAAACAACAGTCGACACATGCATTATTGTAATCGAAACCATCCTAAGCGGTAAAACGACTATTTTGGGGATTCTGGCAGATTCAGTCCAGGAGGTTATTGATCTGGAACCGGAACAGATCGAGGCTGCACCGGAAATAGGGAACCAGCTTAAGACGGAGTTTATTGCAGGAATAGGGAAAAGAGATGACCGTTTTATTATTATTCTTAAAATTGATGAAATTCTAACAGCAGAGGAACTGAGTGTGGTTGATACACCTGCCTACCCGGATTTAGACGCAAACCAAATATCAACGGAGCAGGATAAGATTCTTAAGACGGTATCTGCAACATAGCCATAAAAAAGGGGGGGGAGACAGCAATGAACTTGCACAATAATATTCAACAGAGGGATAAGAAATCGGGGGTACATCTGTCTTCTTCAAATTTAGCATTGAATTTTATTACAGGCAAACACCACCCTGGTTCTAAAGAAGCATCTGAAAAAATTGAGGTGCTGCAGTCAAAACTTATTCAGGCTCATAAAATGGAGTCTGTGGGAAAACTTGCAGGAGGCATTGCTCACGATTTTAATAATATTATGACAACAATTATCGGTTTTGCAGACCTTATCCGGATGGAAGGAAAAGTTGATGACAGGACAATGGAATATGTTTATGAAATTCAGAAATCCGGTAAAAGAGCAGCCTCCCTTACTCAACAGCTTTTAGCATTCAGCAGGAAACAGATACTTAAACCGGAATTGGTGGATCTTAATTCACTGGTCAGGGATACGGAAAGAATGTTAAGAGTACTGCTCTTTGAAAACACCACATTATCCTCAAATCTGGATGAGCAACTGGATGCTGTAAAAGTTGATCCTGGACAAATTGTGCAGGTACTTATGAATCTGGTAATAAACGCCAGAGACGCAATGCCCCGGGGAGGACAGATAATAATAGAGACTGAGAATAAACATCTGGACAGATTTTCCTGTAAATTTCACCCGGAGATAATCCCGGGGGATTATGTAATGTTGACTGTCAGTGATACCGGATGCGGAATAGCTCCTGAAATATTGGTAAAAGTATTTGAACCCTTTTTTACCACTAAAGGGATTGGAAAGGGAACCGGCCTTGGTCTTGCAACTGCTTATGGGATAATAAAACAAAGCGGCGGTTATATATACACATACAGCGAACTTAACTATGGTACTACTTTTAAAATATATCTGCCAAAAGCCCGGGGCAAAGAAGCTATAGAAGATAAAAAATGGTCAGAGACCAGGGATACCTTTTCCGGTGGTGAGAGTATCCTCTTTGTTGAAGATGATAAACAGCTTCGAAAAATTATAAGTAAAATACTAATAAAACTTGGGTATAAAGTCTATCAATCGAGTTCAGGGGAGGAAGCTCTGCAAATGTATGATAAATACAAGACTGACGGAATTAATCTTCTTGTGAGCGATATTATAATGCCGGGGATGAACGGAAGGGAACTTGCTGAATCAATTCTAAAGGGAAGTCCGAAAATGCAAGTACTTTATATTTCTGGTTATACAGATGATATTATTGCTACCCATGGAGTTCTTGATAAAGGAGTTTCGTTTCTGGCAAAGCCTTTTTCTATATTTGATATTGCTTCTAAAATACGAACCATTCTGGATAAAAATAATACAGGAATAATAGTAAATTGATCCAACCTTTAAGGAGTCAGAATATGGTTATTTATAATGATACCCCAGGTAAATTTTTACTTGTAGATGATGAGAGTTCTGTTCTTGATATACTCTCAAAGCAACTTGATTTCTGGGGTTATAAATATGAAAAAGTAAATAGTGGGCGATCGGCTCTTGCAAAAGTGTCGGAAACCGATTATGCCCTTATTCTTCTTGACATCAACCTGGGGGATATGAGCGGTCTGGAAGTTATGAAACAGTTTAAAAAAAACAATCATCTTGCTCCGGTTATTATGATCTCCAGTCTTAATCAGACAGGATATTTACGCTCTGCCATAAGAAGAGGTGCTTTTGACTATATCGTCAAACCCTGGAGCATTGGTGACCTTAAAGATACAATATCCAGGGCTCTGGAATACAGGCAGCTTCTTTTGATAAAACAAAGAAACTATACAAATCTTAAAAAGGAAGTAAAGAATAAAACAGTAGAGTTATCAATGGCTCTTGACCAGATAAATGTGACCTACGATGAAACAATTCTTGCCCTTGGATCCGCCCTTGAAACCAGAGATTCCGAGACTAAAGAACATGGATTAAGGGTTGCCCATTATTCACAAGTTCTTGCAAAAAAGATGGGCTTTTCAGATTACCGTTTTCTTACAAATCTGCAAAGGGGTGCTTATCTTCATGATATAGGGAAAATTGGTATTCCCGACAAAATACTTTATAAAAAGAGCAGTCTGACAGAAATTGAATGGAGGGTAATGAAAAAGCATCCTACTATTGGAAAATTAATCGTAGAAGGAATACCTTTTCTACGTAAAACAGTTCCAGTTATTTTAAATCATCATGAATACTATGACGGCAGTGGTTATCCTCAGGGCTTGAAGGGAGAGGATATTCCTATAGAAGCTCGTATTTTTACGGTAGCAGATACTTTAGATGCACTTACTTCGAATCGATGTTACAGGCATAAGATAAGTTTTAAAAATGCAAAGGGAATAATTATTGCCAATACAGAAGTTCAATTCTGTCCCGAGGTAATAGATGTCCTTAACAGTCTCTCTGAAGGTGAAATATATCTAAAGAGGGATGTTCATGAGCAGTAATATTCAGGAGCCGAATGTTGCTCATATTATTGGAGATCTTAATAATTTAGCAACTAAAACAGAGGAAATATTTCTCAGGCTGGCTAAGTCTCTTCCTGCCATTTTTCGTGAAATTGAGGGAGGGGTAAGTAGAGCAAATCATCTTATTAAAGTTTTTTCTAAAGAGAGTTCCTCTCTTGAATACGGGGAAGAAGATTATCTGATTATTGATAGTATAGACCAGGCAGAAATACTTGTGGATGATGCATCCAGATTTTTTATTGCTCTAGAGGAAAAGGATGGAAAACTTTTCGATGCTATTAATAGCAGTATTGATTGTCTTGTAACCCTTGAGAATCAGTTTACTGATATAAAGGAAGACTCAATTGATATGGAGCTAGTTTCTTTAAATGCAAAAATTGCAGCAATAAAGGCAGGAAAGAATTCTGCGGGATTTGCATGTATTAGTAATGAACTTCGAAAACTTTCAACTGCAACAACAGATAACACTGCTATTCTTACAAAACGGGGTGATATTGTTCTTCAAAACCTTACATCTTTTACTAAAAAAATTGAAAATATACAGGCTGTTCAGCAATCTTTTTATAATCACTTTCGGGAGACTCTTGGTAGTATTTTTAAAAATTACAATTATGAAGTTGAAGGGTTAGTAGAACATCTTACTTTGACAATATGCGAAGCAGAAAGTATAAAAGGTCCTCTTAGTAATATAATGGAGATTATTCAGCTCCAGGATATTATAAGACAATCTCTGGAGCATGTTGAGTTGGTACTAAACGAAACTATTATGCAAACTCCTTCTGATTCTCCTGAACATGTTCTTGATGAATTAATATTTTCAAAGAACCTCTACCAATTGTGCAGCGATCTTCTTGGAGATATAGAAGAGAAAATTTTCCAAAGCATAGGAACCTTCAGCGTAAATATTGGAGATTTAAGGGACATCCTTAATAAGGTAAATAGAGATAGTTTAATTACTAAGGATCTATTAGATCCAAAAAATAAAAATGATGATATTAAGGAAGATCTTACAGATATTTTAAATGAATCAGTGGAAACACTGGATACTCTTATTAAAGATTTAAAAAAAACTATGCAGAAAAAAAGCAGTATACCAGTCGATGCAAAGAAGATTATTGATACTTTAAAACATTTGGAAAACGGTTTTATGGACTCATTGGACATTGTTTCACGATTTTATCCCATCAATATTAATGCAAGAGTTGAAGTAGCTAAATGGAACAGTCTTAATCAAATTGGAATAGCAACTGATGAAATGTCTAGTGCTACAGATAAAATAAATCGTGATATGCAGGTTGCCCTTAAATTGATAAGGGAAACTACAAAGGAAATTGAAACATCTGTTACTTACTACTCTAAAGGAAATGCAGAGGAAATAACTTCAATTAAAGATATTACTAATAGAATAATTGAGTGTTATAACGGACTTGCCGAATCCAGTAAAATTTTATCAGGTACTCTAAATTCTTTTTCTGTATATTCAGATTCTTTTTTCTCTCTTCTGGATGATTCTGAACTGGATATAGGGAGTTTAAATAAAATAACAAGTTTAATTAGTGAAATTCGTGAAACACTGAATAATTCAGGACAGGCTGTGGAGCTCAGGAAAGATCAGATTCTTTCTGAAATAGGTCTGGATAAATGGGAAGTAAAAAACAGTAAACTTGAAGAAATAATTAATAAATTTACCATATATACACATAAGCAGACAGCAGAAGATATAGCGGGTATTAAAAAAATAGATAAAGTAGAAGCCGGCGAAGCTGGTGAACTAACTCTTTTTTAAAGGCCTAGAGGAGAAAATAAATTGGGAAAGATACTAATTGTAGATGATTCAAGTACGTTACGGGCGTCAGTCGAGTTTACATTGACAGACAAAGGTCATGAAGTTCTCCAGGCTGAGGATGGGCAGAAAGGTCTGGAAGTGCTTAAAACCTGCGAAGAAAATGACATTGCAATGATCATTACTGATATTAACATGCCTAATATGGATGGGATTACCATGATAAAAGAGATAAAGAAGACATCCTTCAAGTATACTCCTATCCTTGTTATGACAACTGAAGCAGAAGAGACTAAAAAAACTGAAGGAAAGGAAGCAGGGGCTTCGGGGTGGCTGATAAAACCATTTAAGCCGGATCAGCTGATTGGTGTAGTTTCGAGGTTTGTAAAATGAAAAAAGGATACGACCCGAATTTTGAAATGAATGTAACCACTATTTTCCCTGGAGAATTCTATGCCACATGCCAGACTGAACTTATTACTACATTGCTTGGATCGTGTATCTCTGTAGTGCTTATAGACCCTGTTAACAGTGTTTGTGGAATGAACCATTTTCTGCTGCCTGGAGGTTCGGAATCTAAACCTATTTTTCCCTCAAAGGACGGGAAATACGGAATTTTTGCCATGGTATTATTAATAGAAAAGATGATTACCCTGGGGGGGTGTAAAAATAATTTCCAGGCAAAGATTTTTGGCGGGGGCAGTGTTCTTCAGACATATTCTGACTATAGGGAATCTGTACCGGTAAACAATATTCGATTTACCTTAAAGTTTCTTTCAGATGAAAGTATTCCTGTTATTAGTTCAGATGTTGGAGGAATAGAGGGACGAAAAGTTTTTTTTGTCACTGAAAAACAAGCAGTTTTTGTAAAAAAGATAAAAACACCGGCTGTTATGGAAATTAAAGCTATCGGGGAGAAAAGTTGTGTTAGCCAAATGGCCGCCCATAAAACAATTCAATACCAGGCATTAAGTGCATCAATTTAATAATAGGAGATTTTTAATGAGCAGTAATACTGAAGAACTGAAAAAGCTTACGTTAAAGGGGAGATTCGGCATTGGGAACGCGCAAACAATATATGACCAGGTTCGGGTATCTCTGAAGACCTCAAATTACCTTAATATCTACTTATCTGAAATCAGCGAAATTGACCTGTCTTTCCTCCAGATTCTATATTCCCTCCTCGCGACTGCTTTCAGAAAAGGGAAAGAGATGTCAGTTTTTGTTGATAATCCGGTTGTAATATGGGACATCATTGTAAACGCAGGATTCGAGAGTCATTTCAGTGTAAATGTCGATCCCGATGGAGCAAATTTTCAAATAGAAGGTGATTTTCGATGAATGATGTTTATAATGAAAAAATGCAGGCTGCTTTTTATGAAGAAGCGGAAGAGATTCTGCTTGAACTTGAAACAACCCTTATGGAACTGGAAAAAAACCCGCAGAATATGGAAGTAATTAATCAGGTTTTTAGAGCGCTTCATACACTGAAGGGATCCGGTTCAATGTTTGGGTTCGATGGAATTGCTGCATTTGCTCATGAAATAGAATCAGTCTTTGATTTTGTTCGAAACGATAAACTTCCTGTTACATCTTTTTTAATTGATATTACACTTGCTGCCAGGGACAGTATTTCCAGGATGCTCGCTGGAGATGAGGACAGTGACGAACTGATTAAGCAGAATGAGGAGATAATCAAAAAATTAAAAGTACTGGCTGGTAAGGTTAAATCACCGGAAGTGCTCTTGTCGGAGTCCGCCCCAAAGAAGGCTGTAGAAAAGGAAACCCCTTCTGAGAATGTCCAAAGTCTGTCAATTTTCCGCATTCGGTTCAAACCTGGTGCAGAGGTATTCCTTCATGGTACAAACCCCCTTAACCTTCTGGATGAGCTTAAGGAAATGGGAGACTGTCATATAACTGCCCATCCTCAGGATATTCCGAAATTTGAAAATATGAACCCTGAATACTGTTATGTCAGCTGGGATATAATTCTTTCCACTGATAAAGGTATAAATGCGATAAAGGATATCTTTATATTTGTTGAAGATGAGAGTGAGATAAAAATTGAAATAATTGAAGATGAAATAGAGTTGATAGATGAGGGTGCATCCAAAAAACTGGGTGAAATCCTGATTGAGAGGGGAGTTATTGACGAGAGTACCTTGAAAAACTTCCTTATCAGACAGGAACCTATTGGAAAAATGCTTACAAAAGCCGGGCTGGCCGATAAAACTGAAATAGATTCGGCTCTTGCAGAGCAGTCCCAAATTAAGAAAGTTAAAGAGAGCCGGGAAAAACTACAGAAAAAATCCAGTATCCGTGTTGGATCCGATAAACTGGACAACCTGGTTAATATTGTAGGTGAACTGGTAACAGTACAGGCAGGGTTTAGCCAGAAGGCCTTGGACAATAATAATATTGAGTTTCAATCCTTGGCGGAAGAGCTTGAACGTATTACATCCACCCTTCGCGACCTCTCCATGAGCCTCCGAATGGTCCCCATAGGTACAACATTCAGCAGGTTCAAGAGATTAATTCGGGATCTTTCACAGCAGCTTGGAAAAAAAATTGAACTTGTAACAGAAGGGGGAGAAACTCAGCTTGATGCTACAATAATAGAACATCTTTCAGAACCACTGGTGCATCTTATACGTAATTCCATAGACCATGGTATTGAAAAGCCCGGGAAAAGAGAAAAAGCAGGGAAAAGTCCAACAGGAACTATCTATCTTAGTGCAATCCATTCCGGAGCATATGTTCTTATTCAGGTACGGGATGACGGAGCCGGTCTGGATTCAGGGGAGCTCCTTGATAAAGCCGTTAAAAATGGAATTATTCCTTCCGGGTCTATCCCAACAGAAAAAGAGATATTCAAACTTATTTTTGCCCCTGGATTTTCTACGGCAAAAGAGGTTACCGGTGTCTCAGGCAGGGGCGTCGGTATGGATGTTGTAAAAAGAACAATCGAAGAACTTGGAGGTACCATTGAAATAGTTAGTAAAAGGGGAAACGGCACCCTTATTACCCTCAAAATTCCGTTAACATTGGCAATAATACGGGGGCTTCTGGTTCGCATTGGTAATGAACATTATATTATTCCCCTTGCTTCTGTTGAGGAGTGCATAGAGATACAAATGACTGATGATGACAGGGGAAGAGATACAAGTCAATTTAATGTTCGGGGAGACCTTATACCCTACCTTAATCTTCGGAAGATATTCTCAATAAACGGGCAGACTTCTGATATTGATCATATTGTTATAATAAATTCGGAAAACAGGAAAACAGGGCTTCTTGTGGACGAAGTTATTGGCGAACAGCAGACAGTTGTTAAAAATTTGGGGATTGTTTACAAAGATGTAGAAGGTATATCCGGGGCAACTATTTTGGGTGATGGAACTGTGGCTCTTATACTCGACACATTAAAACTTGTTAAAAGTTCAGAATTAATCGGGGAGGATATTCAATGACTATGAAAATAGAGGATA
>Ga0190306_1000462_pt1 | contig 13779 bp, 1 predicted proteins | sample 48700734_MG_FD_161657 | JGI IMG/M metagenome (GOLD analysis project Ga0190306, IMG submission 161657) | Hydrothermal vent sediment bacterial communities from Southern Trench, Guaymas Basin, Mexico - 4870-07-3-4_MG | ecosystem: Environmental > Aquatic > Marine > Hydrothermal vents > Sediment ... | reverse complement strand
AGCGGAAGTTATACGGGCGCTCTAACAATTGATAGTTTAAGCAACAATGCTACATATACCCTCCCAGATATTTCAGGAACAAATTATTTTGCTTTAAGTTCTGGAAACCTAGGAAGCGGTGGTGTGCTTTTTGCCGACAATGGTTTGATTGCTACCAGCAGTAATTTACAGTGGGACAATTCCAACCGCTATCTTACTGTTGGCAGTTCAGGCACAGAAGGGCAATTGAGGGTTTATTCTTCAAATGCCAGCGGATATTATTTAGGCTTTGCTGCTACCTCAACAATGACCCAAAGTACTCTTTATTACTGGCCAGCCGATTATGGAACCAACAATTATGTTTTGACTACCGACGGTTCAGGCCAACTGGCATGGACGAGTCTTTCTGGAGTAGGGGGGATTGATACTTACGGCAGTCCTGCCGCTCAACAGGTTGCTTTCTTTTATGACTCCGATACTATTATGGGCGATTCCTCATTTACCTGGAGCACTAGTACTGATACCTTGACCATCGCCGGGACAATAGTGGCTGACACCTTTACTTCTAATGCTACCACTACCATTCAGTCAGCGTCAGGTTATGGAATTTTGTTGGATCCTAACAGCGGAGTAATATCTTTGGGAAGCGGAGATTATATTCGGACCGCCTCTGGCTATGAAATAGGCAAGGCAGGAAAGCAGGTCTTAAGAGAGATGATTCCTGTTTTTGGATTTGATTTACCCGCTCAAACAGCTACTACCTCTTATGTGCAGTTTTCCAGAACTATTGAAGATTATCCTTTTCCTGCTGCTGATGCCGGAGCGACCAGAATTCATAAGTTCATCATTCGGTATGCTGACGCCACTACCACTGCTTCTACTACTTGGCGGGTTTACAATGAAACAGTGGGTACTACTACTGCTACCTTTGAAGTTCCGGCGACCGCTAGTACTAATTTGGATAAAGGAGAGGTTTATATTACCTCTAATGTGGCTATTCCAACCAATACCGACGATTGGCGATTGGACTTATTGACCCCTGGTACCGCAATTCGGGTTTACCAGATCTTCTTGGCGGCATACGACCAAATCCAATAAAATTTCCAATTCCTAATTCCCAATTTCCAACAAAATTCCCAATTTCCAACAAAACTTAAATGTCTAACAGAAAGGACAGAAAGTATGATTTGGAAGAGAGAACTGCTAAATTCGGGGAGGATATTATTGAGTTTGCTAAAAAGGTTCCCAAGAATGTTGTCACTATTCCTTTAATAGGACAATTGGTTAGAGCAGGGACAAGTGTAGGTGCTAATTATTGTGAAGCAGACTGTGCTGAATCCAGAAGAGATTTTGAGCATAAATTGGGAATCTGTAAAAAAGAATCGAAAGAAGTAAAACACTGGCTACGAATGATTGCTAAAGGAGTGCCTGAGCTAAAAAATGAAGCAAAACAGCTTTGGAAAGAAGCGAACGAACTTCAGTTAATATTTATTTCAATTGTTAAAAAATCACGTGTCAATAAAACGAAACCCTAATTGGAAATTGGATATTGGATATTGGAAATTGGAAATTAAGTATTCTAAGGTATGGCTGAGAGGACTAAAAACAGATTAAGGAGGATATTAATTGCTATTTTACCCGGTTTAATCGTGGCTGGTTTGATTTTTTCTGCCAATACCTATTACGATTTAGATTTGGGAAAGGTAATTGTTGAGGAGATAACTAAAATTGTAGGGCAATTGGAAACCACTGCCACAACGACCTTGGCTACAATTAGCGGACAGGTAGGCGTAGGCACAGAGGAACCAACAAGCCTGCTGGAGGTTTACTCAAACACCACTGAGAGCCGGCTGACCATCACTGCCGCTACTTCCACTGACAGTATTTTGGCTTTCCGCACTGGGGCTACACCTACAACCCAAGCCCTAATTGGTATTGATCAATCTGATTCAGAAAAACTAAAACTTGTCAGAGGTTCAGACATTTCCACCTCAACTGGAATTACAATTGATTCCTCTGGCAATGTTGGTATTGGCACAACAACGCCAAGTTACAAATTAGAGGTTTCTGGAATGGGAAGTTTTGATTACATCAGGTACAAAAAGGATGTGTGGGTTTCAATGGCAGATACTCCAAGTAATGTCTACCTTGGCGGCTCCTTGGTCTACACCGGCGGAGACTATATCTATGCCTTTAGGGGAAGGGACACCACTGACTTTTGGCGCTATTCCATCTCAACTAATTCCTGGGTTTCAATGACTTCTACTCCAGCCATTGTTAGCGATGGCGGCTCCTTGGTCTACACCGGCGGAGACTATATCTATGCCTTTAGGGGAAGGGACACCACTGACTTTTGGCGCTATTCCATCTCAACTAATTCCTGGGTCTCAATGACTTCTGCTCCGGGGGATCTTAGCTTTGGCAGCTCCTTGGTCTACACCGGCGGAGACTATATCTATGCCTTTAGGGGAAATAATAGTACTGACTTTTGGCGTTATTCCATTTCACAAAATTCCTGGACCTCAATGGCAGATGCTCCAGCTAATGTTTTCCTTGGCGGCTCCTTGGTCTACACCGGCGGAGACTATATCTATGCCTTTAGGGGAAATAATAGTACTGACTTTTGGCGTTACTCTATCTCAACTAATTCCTGGGTTTCAATGGCTTCTGCTCCAAGTAATGTCTACAATGGCGGCTCCTTGGTCTACACCGGCGGAGATTATATCTATGCCTTTAGGGGAAATAGTAGTACTGACTTTTGGCGCTATTCCATCTCAACTAATTCCTGGGTCTCAATGACTTCTGCTCCGGGGGATCTTAGCTTTGGCAGCTCCTTGGTCTACACCGGCGGAGACTATATCTATGCCTTAAGAGGGAGTATCACCACCGACTTTTGGCGCTACACAGTTGGCGGAGATACTGGTTATGACAAATTAGCCAGTGGCGGTTTAATGTTAAGAGGAAATATCATTGGTGAAGGTGTAGATTTTGCCCTCATTGATGGTGATCTTGGCATTGGGACAACAACACCAACAGCCAAACTTACCGTCACCCAATCAGGTACAGGGGATATTGTTAATCTCTATGATGCCTCAAATAAGGTATTTCAGGTGGCAGATGGCGGAAATATCACTGCCTGGCGCAATGCCACATTAACTGGAGGAAACCTCACAGTTGGACCACTTTCTCCACCTACTATAACCAGTTTGGCTACCTCCACTCCCGGCAGTTGTGCCACTGGCACCACCTATTACTACAGAGTGACTGCCAGCAATCCCAACGGAGAAACCAAGGGCTCAACTGAACAATCCCTTACCACTACTGATGCTACTACAACTACCATTACCATTACCTGGGATTCAGTCCCAGGAAGCACCTATTATTCAGTTTACAGAGAGACCTCTTCTATCGCTGATGGGGCAGTAGCAGTTTTGGTTGGCACCACCACTGCCACTACCTTAGATGATGATTGTACTGTCACTGCTACCTCCACTATTCCTTCCTCAAACACTACTGGGGGTAATTTAGCAATAAACACCAACACTCTATATGTAGATGCAGAAACAGGAAAGGTAGGCATTGGCACAACAACGCCGGCTTACAAACTCACTGTCAATGGCGACCTCTATGTTTCCGCTACCTCTACCTTTGGCTCTTCAACTTCCACCCCTTCAATTTTCACAGGATACATCCAATCTGATTTCATTCCCTATTCAGATTTAACTTACAATTTGGGTTCTTCCTCCTACCGCTGGGCAAATCTTTATGCGGGAACAACTACCGTTTCAAACTCTCTTGGCATTTCCTCTCTTACTTCTGGCTCTGTTCTTTTTGCTGGCAGCGGAGGAGTGATTTCTCAAGATAATGCAAATTTCTTTTGGGATGATACTAACAATCGCCTTGGCATTGGTACAAGCACCCCTCAATATACCTTAGATATCAATGGCACCTTAAAGGTTTCTTCTACTTCCACCTTTTCAGGAAATGTCATCATTGATACTGACAAAACCTTAAGGATTTCTGGAGGTACCTCTTTTCCTTCTTCACCAACTGAAGGAGAAATGTTTTTCAGAACAGATACGAAACAGCTTTATATCTATGCCAACTCCAAATGGCAAGCAGATAGAACTGTGGCCACAAAGATAGTGGCAGCTACCAGTAGCCAGAATTATCAGAAAGCAGACTATGTCTGTTCTGGCACATCTTGTGAAGATGAAATAGAACAAGCCATCAATGATTTACCCTCAACAGGAGGTATTGTTTATCTTCTTGAAGGAACCTACAATATTGGCTCCTCAATTGATATTCTGAAATCCAATGTTATTTTGATGGGTACAGGCTGGGGAACAAAGTTATTTTTGGTTAATAGCGCCGATACTGATGTTATTCGGGTTGGAGATGGAGCCACCGCTTTATCAGGTATTACAATTAGAGATTTGCAGATAGACGGAAATAAAGCAAATCAGATAATACCAGGCATTCATGGTATTTACTTCTATGGCGGTAGCGGAGCAGAGATAACGAAATCTGCTGTAATTAATTGCTATGTGCACAACACCAAAATTGATGGAATACGCCTCTACTACTCAGACAACAACACAATAACAGGAAACCAGACCAATTCGAATGATGATGACGGAATCTATCTCTACTACTCAGACAACAACACAATAACAGGAAACCAGACCAATTCGAACGGTGGTATGGGAATCTGGCTCAACGGCTCAGACAACAACACAATAACAGGAAACCAGGCTAATTCGAATAGCGTTTATGGAATCTATCTTTACAACGGCTCAGACAACAACACAATAACAGGAAACCAGACCAATTCGAATAATAATGGAATCTATTTGTTCTCAGCAGATTACAATATCATAGTAGGAAACCGGTGTAGGGGTAACAGCAACTACGGAATAAATGTAAACGATACAGACTCAAATGCAAATTATATTGCTTCTAATGAACTTTCTGGTAATACTTCGGGCGCTATTAATGACGCTGGTACTAATACCACCATCCAACAAAGAGATTGGTTTGAAGTTGAGGCCTCTGGTTCTCAAACCGCCCTCACTGTTACTCAAAATGGAACAGGCAACATTGTGGAATTCAAAGATGCGGGAACAACGGTTTTCAAAATTGCTGATGGTGGGAATGTTACTGTGGCAGGTAATATTCTACCTGCTACCACCACTACCTATGATTTAGGGTCTGATACATATAAATGGGCAAACATTTATGCTGCTACTGGTACTTTTGGCTCAACAATCACCATCGGCTCTTACACCTTTGAGGGTTCTGCCACCACCACCTTGTTTACCACTGGCAACTCAAGCCAATTAATTTTGGGCACTAATGGCAATGTGGGTGTTGGCACCGCCACTCCTGCTTCTCTTTTAGAACTCTATAAAGCAGATGAGACAAAATTAACCATTACCTCTGCTTCTTCAACTGATGCTTTGATTGCTTTCCGCACCGGTTCTTCTCCTTCAACCCAAGCCCTAATTGGTATTGACCAATCTGACTCTAACAAACTAAAACTTGTCAGAGGTTCAGACATTGCCACCTCAACTGGAATTACAATTGATGCTTCAGGGAATGTGGGTATTGGGACGACAATACCAGGACGGAAACTGGATGTAAGTGGAGCTGTTAGTATAAACAATAATCTTTTAACTCAGATGGAAGGTGGTTTGTATTATGGCCGAGTGAGGGTTTCAGAGAATCAATGGGCACTTTCTAATGTTGGTGCCACCTGGACAGAAAGAACAGGAGCTGGTTCAAGGAACTGGCTCTCTGTTTCCCTTTCCAGCGATGGCAAATATCAAACCGCAGTAGCGTATAGTGACTACATCTACACCTCTTCTGACTATGGTGCCACCTGGACAGAAAGAACAGGACCTGGCTCAAGGAATTGGCGCTCTGTCTCCCTTTCCAGCGATGGCAGGTATCAAACAGCAGTTGGTGGCTACATCTACACCTCTTCTGACTATGGTGCCACCTGGACACAAAGAACAGGGGCTGGTCCAAGGCTTTGGTTGTCTGTCTCCCTTTCCAGCGATGGCAGGTATCAAACAGCAGTAGCGTATAGTGACTACATCTACACCTCTTCTGACTATGGTGCCACCTGGACACAAAGAACAGGGGCTGGTTCAAGGGATTGGTGCTCTGTTTCCCTTTCCAGCGATGGCAAATATCAGACAGCAGGAGTGGATGGTGGTGGCTACATCTACACCTCTTCTGCCGACTCTTATATGTACGGCGGCAATCTCGGCATTGGCACCACCACTCCCAATTATCTTCTTGAAGTAGCAGGCCAAACTGGAATTACTGCCAATACCTCAAGCGTCGCCCTCACTGTCACCCAATCAGGCACAGGGGATATTGTTAATCTCTATGATGCCTCAAATAAAGTTTTTCAGGTAGCAGACGGCGGAAATATTACTGCCTGGCGCAATGCCACATTAACTGGAGGAAACCTCACAGTTGGACCACTTTCTCCACCTTCTAATTTATCTGTGGCTACTTCTTCCTCTTCAGGTTCTTGTGCAACAGGAACTACCTATTACTACAGAGTAACCGCTGTCAATCCCAACGGAGAAACATTGGGATGCACCGAGGTTTCCACCTCCACAGGAGATGCCACTGCCTTAGATGTCTCCTGGTCAGCAGTAGCAGGAGCAACCGGCTACAAGGTCTACCGCGCCACCTCCTCTATCTCAAATGGTGATTTAGTTACCTTGGTTGATGGTAGCGCCACAACCACCACCTCATTTACTGATGATTGCTCTGGTGATGGCACCGCTACCATTCCTTCCTCAAACACCACAGGCGGCAATTTAGCAGTCAATACCAATACTCTGTATGTAGACGCAGAAACAGGAAGGGTAGGAATTGGTACAACTGATGTTACAGGCAAATTGACAATTCAGAATCTTACCAAGACTCAAGCCGCAGTGATAGTTAAGCAAAGAGGCTCTTTATTTCAGAAAGCAATTGGGGGAGCAAGTGATGATTTTGGCCGTTCTATCCAGCAAACCTCTGATGGCGGTTATGTGATAACTGGGTCTACAGGTAGCTACGGCGCGGGAAATGCTGATGTTTTCGTTGTTAAATTGGACTCTTCTGGCAATCTTTCCTGGGCAAAAACAATTGGAGGAGCAGATTATGATTATGGCTATTCTATCCAGCAAACCTCTGATGGCGGTTATGTTATAGCCGGATATACAGGTAACTACGACGCGGGAGATTATGATGTTTTCGTTGTTAAATTGGACTCTTCTGGCAATCTTTCCTGGGCAAAAACAATTGGAGGAGCAGATTATGATTATGGCTATTCTATCCAGCAAACCTCTGATGGCGGTTATGTTGTAACCGGAGAGACAAAAAGCTACGCCGCGGGGGGTTCCGATGTTTTCGTTGTTAAATTGGACTCTTCTGGCAATCTTTCCTGGGCAAAAACAATTGGAGGAGCAAGTGATGATTATGGCTATTCTATCCAGCAAACCTCTGACGGCGGTTATGTTATAACTGGGTCTACAGATAGCTACGGCGCGGGAGATTTCGATGTTTTCGTTGTTAAATTGGACTCTTCTGGCAATCTTTCCTGGGCAAAAACAATTGGAGGAGCAAGTTATGGTTATGGTAATTCTATCCAGCAAACCTCTGACGGCGGTTATGTTATAGCCGGACACACAGGTAGCTACGGCGCGGGAAATGCTGATGTTTTCGCTGTTAAATTGGACTCTTCTGGCAATCTTTCCTGGGCAAAGACAATTGGGGGAACAAATAGTGATTATGGCCGTTCTATCCAGCAAGCCTCTGATGGCGGTTATGTGATAACTGGGTCTACATATAGCTACGGCGCGGGAAATTCTGATGTTTTCGTTGTTAAATTGGACTCTTCTGGCAATCTTTCCTGGGCAAAAACAATTGGAGGAGCAGATTATGAGTGTAGCTATTCTATCCAGCAAACCTCTGACGGCAGTTATGTTATAACTGGGTTTACAGATAGCTACGGCGCGGGAGGTTTTGATGTTTTTGTTGTTAAATTGGATTCTTCTGGAAATATCTCTGGCTGTAGTTCAGTTAGTTCTACTTCCCCTTCAGTTAGTTCTCCTTCGCCGAGCGTTTCCTCAGTAGCACTCACTGCTTCTTCTCAGTCATTATCTGCTTCTTCTACCTCTCCTACAGCAACCAGCCCAACTCCCAGCACAGCCACCCAGTGTTCAGCCGACCTTGACTTTACTCCTCTGACATTATTCAAACAAGGAGGTTTAGGAATAGGCGTAACCTCTACCCAATACCAATTAGAGGTAGCAGGCAAAATCAAAGTTCAAGGAATATGTCTTGGTTCTTCTTGTTACTCTTCAATTCCTGAGGTTCCTTGGCAATTATCCGGGGACAATATTGTTTACAACAGAGGGAATGTCGGTATTGGCACCACCACTCCCTCAGCCAAACTCACCGTCACCCAATCAGGTACAGGGGATATTGTTAATCTCTATGATGCCTCAAACAAGGTTTTTCAGGTGGCAGATGGGGGAAATATCACTGCCTGGCGCAATGCTACATTAACCGGAGGAAACCTCACAGTTGGACCACTTTCTCCACCTTCTAATTTATCTGTTGCTACTTCTTCCTCTTCAGGTTCTTGTGCTACAGGAACTACCTATTACTACAGAGTAACCGCCATCAATCCCAACGGAGAAACATTGGGCTGCACCGAGGTTTCCACCTCCACAGGAGATGCCACTGCCTTAGATGTCTCTTGGTCAGCAGTAGCAGGAGCAACCGGCTACAAGGTTTATCGTGCTACTTCCTCCATCTCAAATGGTGATTTAGTTACCCTGGTTGACAATGCTGCTACAACCACCACCTCATTTACTGATGATTGTTCAGGAGATGGAACAGGTACCATCCCCTCCTCAAACACTACAGGGGGCAATTTAGTAGTTAATACCAACACTCTATATGTAGACGCAGAAACAGGAAGGGTAGGAATTGGGACAACAACCCCAAGTGAGAAGTTAACCTTGGCTGGGCCTGGTAATTTCCTTCAGACATCAGGCAATCCAGTGGTGGAGGGAGGAGTAACAAACTTAACCTATATGAATGGTCCCCGCTCAGTCTATGTCTCTGGAAGATATGCCTATGTTGGGGGAGAGGTGTCTGATTCTTTAGCAGTAGTTGACATTTCCAACCCCTCTTCCCCAACATTAGCCGGAGGAGTAACAAGCACAACCTATATGAATGGCGCGTGGTCAGTCTATGTCTCTGGAAAATATGCCTATGTTGCTGGATACTATTCTGATTCTTTAGCCATAGTTGACATTTCCAACCCCTTTTCCCCAACAGTGGTCGGAGGAGTAATAAACTCAACCTATATGAATGGCGCTGTCTCAGTCTATGTCTCTGGAAAATATGCCTATGTTGCTGGGTGGTATTCTGATTCTTTAGCCATAGTTGACATTTCCAACCCCTTTTCCCCAACAGTGGTCGGAGGAGTAATAAACTCAACCTATATGAATGGCGCTGCCTCAGTCTATGTCTCTGGAAAATATGCCTATGTTGCTGGAGGCAGCTCTGATTCCTTAGCCGTAGTTGACATTTCCAACCCCTCTTCCCCAACAGTGCTCGGAGGAGTAATAGACTCAACCTATATGGATTACGCCTATTCAGTCTATGTCTCTGGAAAATACGCCTATGTTGCTGGGTGGTATTCTGATTCTTTAGCAGTAGTTGACATTTCCAACCCCTCTTCCCCAACACTAGTCGGAGGAGTAACAAGCACAACCTATATGGATGATGGCCCCTCCTCAGTCTATGTCTCTGGAAAATATGCCTATGTTGCTGGAGGCAACTCTGATTCCTTAGCAGTAGTTGACATTTCCAACCCCTCTTCCCCAACACTAGTCGGAGGAGTAATAAACTCCACCTATATGGATGGTACCATTTCAGTCTATGTCTCTGGAAAATATGCCTATGTTGCTGGATGGGATTCCAATTCCTTAGCCGTAGTTGACATTTCTGGTATTGATGTTCCTTCAGGTCATATTGGTGATTTAGCAGCAGGAACAATAGATGTCTGGGAGAATCTAAATGTAGCCAACAATATCTATGGAAAGGGTCTTAATATTGGTCCTGGAGGAATTTACTCTCAAGGAAGAGTTTCCATTTTTGAAACCTCTTCAGTTCCTGCTTTAACTATTACTCAATCAGGAAGTGGAGCTGGACTCAAACTTACCAACCTTGGTACAGGAAATACCCTTTTGATTGAAGATGAACAATCAGATACTACTCCTTTTGTTATCGATGAGAGTGGTAATGTAGGCATTGGCACGACAGCGCCTTTACACACCCTTGATGTTAGAGGAGATATTGTGGCTCCCAATAACAAGGTAATGGCAAGGTATCTTTGCGACCAATATGGTAAACGCTGTAAAGATGTATGGCTTAATGGCTGGACACGGCTGGCTGGAGATGGAAATGTTGATTCAAATACAAAAATTGCTTCAGACACAAACGGTGGTCCTACCCTGGCTGACTCCGACTACTTTGGCTACTCCACTGCCGGCATTGGCGACCTAAATGGCGACGGCGTGCCAGATATGGTTGCGGGAGTGTTGTTGGACGATACTGGCGGCCCAGACCGAGGCGCTGTCTATGTGCTTTTTATGAACACTGATGGTACTGTCTCTTCAAGTGTTAAAATTGCTTCTGGCACAAACGGAGGCCCCACCCTGGCTGACGGTGATTACTTTGGTAGTTCCGCTGCCGGCATCGGCGACCTAAATGGCGACGGCGTGCCAGATATGGTTGTGGGAGCGACGGGGGACGACACTGGCGGGACAAACCGAGGCACTGTCTATGTACTTTTTATGAACACAGATGGCACTGTCTCTTCATATGTCAAGATTGCTTCAGACACAAACGGAGGCCCCACCCTGGCTGACGACGACCGGTTTGGCATCTCTACTGCCGGTATTGGCGATCTAAATGGCGATGGAGTGCCAGATATGGTTGTGGGAGCGCATTGGGATGACACTGGCGGGTCATACCGAGGTGCTGTCTATGTACTTTTTATGAACACAGATGGCACTGTCTCTTCACATGTCAAGATTGCTTCAGACACAAACGGAGGCCCCACCCTGGCTGACGGTGATTACTTTGGTAGTTCCGCTGCCGGTATTGGCGATCTAAACGGCGACGGCGTGCCAGATATGGTTGTGGGAGCGTATGGTGACGACACTGGTGGGTCAGGCCGAGGCGCTGCCTATGTGCTTTTTATGAACACTGATGGCACTGTCTCTTCACATGTCAAGATTGCTTCAGGCACAAACGGAGGCCCTACCCTGGCTAACGGCGATTACTTTGGTTACTCCGCTGCCGGTATTGGCGACCTAAACGGCGACGGTGTGCCAGATATGGTTGTGGGAGCGGCTTATGACGACACTGGCGGGTCAGACCGAGGCGCTGTCTATGTACTTTTTATGAACACTGATGGCACTGTCTCTTCACATGTCAAGATTGCTTCAGGCACAAACGGAGGCCCTACCCTGGCTAACTATGACTACTTTGGCTACTCCACTGCCGGCATTGGCGACCTAAATGGCGACGGCGTGCCAGATATGGTTGTGGGAGCGTATGGTGACGACACTGGTGGGTCAGGCCGAGGCGCTGCCTATGTGCTTTTTATGGCTAAAAACAATATCCATTTTGCCAACCAAAATGTCGGTATTGGCACCACCACTCCCTCAGCCAAACTCACCGTCACCCAATCAGGAACAGGGGATATTATAGATTTACGAGCCGGGGCAACCTCAGTTTTCACTTTAACCTCGGCTGATAGGTTAAAATTAAGAGATGGAGTTTTGGCTACTTTTGGTGGCTTTAACGACCAAGTTTTGGACGATTTTGAAGACGGCGATATTTCTAATTGGATTTCTTCTGACTCATCTAACACCACCTTGGCTACTACCACTTCAGCCAAAGTTAATGATATTGCTTTTGTTATTCAAACTGCGGTTGGCGCTTCCAACAATGACACTGCCACTACCACTCCTTCTGTAACTGACTGGTCATCTTACGAAAGATTGGGTTTCTGGATTAAAGCAGAATACACCACCACTTCTACTGATGCTACCACTACCCAGATTATTTCAGTCCAAGAAGAAGATGCCGGCGGAACCCACACTCACAATATAACAATTCAAGAAATGGAGGAGTGGCAATATGAAGAATGGGACATTTCTTCCTTTGCCACTAGTACTACTTCTTGGCTTGGTTTCAGAATTGACAATGATTATGGCTCTCCAAAATTCTACATTGACCAAATCCGGCTTTATGGCTCTGCTGAAAGAAGTTCTGATCTCTTTGTTGATTCTGACGGTTCTTTGAATATCTTGGCTCAAAAAGAAATTCAATTAACCAGAACCACTGAAGGTTCTGCTCTCCCTGGTTTGACAGTTGGCACTGCCAATGTTGTTTTACATCAACCTTTGGAGGTTGATGTTGCCGGTGATGTGGGAATTGACTATGATTTGTATTTTGCTAATGCCGGACTTTCTACTATTTCTTCTGAAGGACCTCTTAAAATCTCAGCCGGTGATGCAAACTCTTATGAAAATCTTACTTTAACTACCGGCGGAACAGGAGATATCATAATGGATATTGCTTCTTCTACCATTGGTTTTAAGGTTTTGGGCTCTAGCGGTTATGTTTTTGAATTAACACCTGCAGGATATGTCGGTATCGGGACAACAACGCCAAATCACCTTTTAACTGTAGGAGAAAGTGGGGATGCAAGTTCCACTTACAGGTTAGGGGTTTATGGTTCAATTAGGGCTACAGGTTCAATTGATGCTAATCAGAGTTTTGATATTGCCGAAGCCTACCCAATTGATTCCCAATGCGAAAAAGAAAATAATTGTCCTGAAGTAGGAGATGTGGTTTCAATTGGGGAAAATTCATTTTTGGAAAAATCTTCCATTCCTTATGATGAAAAATTAATCGGGGTAATCTCAGAAAATCCTGCCTTTAGTATAGGGGCTTGGAATATGGCAACCTCTTCCCGTTTGGTGGCGCTGGCTGGAAGGGTGCCGGTGAAGGTTTCTCTTGAAAATGGACCTATTGAGGTTGGCGATTTATTGACTTCCGCTTCTTCAACGCCCGGTGCGGCGATGAAAGCCACAGAGCCGGGAAGGGTAATTGGGATAGCATTGGAACCATTTAATGGCACTACTACCCAATGCTCCAACTCAAACGACCAAAACTCAACCTCTTCTAATTCGGGAATTTGTAATTTGGAATTTGGAAATTCCTTGCCGATAGGCAAGGTGATGGTTTTTGTCAATCCCCACTGGTCAATTGGTCAACTTACCGAGGATGGCTTATTGGCTTTAAACGATTCTACTACTACAGCATCTTCTTCTACCGAAGAAACCTCAATTCTTGACAGGTTCACTTTAGCGGTAAAAAGCAGTTTGCAGAAACTTGGATTGTTTGTTGAAGAGGGGGTTGCCAAGGTAAAAGAATTATTTGCCAAAAAAGTTATTACCAATCAGATTTGTTTGGAGGACGAGAACGGCAGTACAACCTGTATCACTAAAGCAGAATTAGATAGGTTGTTAAAAGAGCGCAATCTCAGTGGAGCAGGCGGAGCATCCTGCACTCCTAATTGGCAGTGTACAGATTGGTCTCCTTTGCCCGAAAATGTTTGCGCGGGCGAGAGTTTTACCCAAACCCGAACCTGTACTGATTTAAACAACTGCGGAGTTGGTAACGGCAAGCCAGAGGAAA
>Ga0190306_1000458_pt1 | contig 13855 bp, 14 predicted proteins | sample 48700734_MG_FD_161657 | JGI IMG/M metagenome (GOLD analysis project Ga0190306, IMG submission 161657) | Hydrothermal vent sediment bacterial communities from Southern Trench, Guaymas Basin, Mexico - 4870-07-3-4_MG | ecosystem: Environmental > Aquatic > Marine > Hydrothermal vents > Sediment ... | reverse complement strand
TCCTTATTTTTTAATAAGGCTCCCATTTGGTCTCGAGAGCTTAGATTGAAAAAGCAAGATGTTGTTAAGGTTTTATCTGATGATGAAGTGAGAGAGGAATTTGCCGGTTCAGGGTAATTGGATTATCGGAAGTAGGAATTAGGGAAGGATTTATTAAGGCTATTTATGGAAGAAGTTAGGTTAAGGGTAGAAGTTCCTGCAAGCATGGAAAAGGAATTTAAGGAGTCTTTAAAGGTTGTTACCCAAGCTTTTTTGGAAGAACTGGAATTAGCTGTTGCAAAGAAGATTTTATCCAAAATTTTCTGAAGAAAAAGCAAGGGAATTGGCTAAAGAAGTTAATTTATCGGTTGCAAAAAGGCATTTAGAAATATAGTTTCAAAAATTATAAAAAGTTAAAGTTCTATTTACTATTTATGAAAATTGAAACCAAGATAAAGGAATATATAGAGGAAGCCGAAATTTTGAGCTTTGATATTCTAAAGGGTTTTAATCTAACTTCAGAAAAATCTTTGAGAGTTATTTTGTCAAATATGGTAAAGAAAAGGGCAATACTTTCTCCTAAAAAAGGCGTTTATGTCTCGCGAAATTTCGACCCGTTCAAAATTGCGACAATATTAGAGCAAGGATATATTTCCCTAACCACCGCCTTTTACCACTACCATTTTATCTCCGAATATCCCTTTACCATCTATGTTGCGTCCGAAAAAATTAGGAATTATAAATTGGGTAACTACGAGCTCATCTACTTTAAAGCCATAAATTTTAAGTATGTTAATGTTAAAAATAAAGTTGCACTTCCAGAAAAAGCGATTTATGATTCCCTAAAATACTACAAAATAGTTCCTCTCAAAAAAACCTTGGAAGCTATTTATCACGCAAGGAATATAAACTGGGATAATTTTATGCGCCTTATTTCTGAAGAAAAATCATCTTTCTTTCAAAGGTTAGGTTATTTGCTTTCAATTATGCCCAAAAAAAATAAAAAGATAAATGAGGTAATAGAGTTCTGCAGAGAAAGAATAAGAGAAAGATCAAAAATTTATTTGTACGAGAGAAGCAAAGGAGTTTTTATTAAAGAGTGGAGCCTCATCGATAATCTCGGAAAAAAGGAGCTTTTATCATGGTGGAAATAATTTTTGGTGAGGAGGAAATAAAGAGATATTCAGCAAAAGCTGGGTTAGGATTCAATTTGATAGTAAAAGAAGCTTTTTTATTTGCAATTTTGGACATACTTAGAGATTATCCGTTCGTTCTTAAAGGAGGAACAGCTATAAATAAAGGTTTTCTTAAAGACAGACAAAGATTTTCCGAAGATTTGGATTTCGATACAAATTTGAGTATAAAAGAAATTAGGGAAATTTTGTCTGAAGAAAAATTGAAAATAAAAAGAAAATATTATACAAAACATGCTCATGGATTTGAGATTGCATACAGTTATGGAAAAATTAGAGATATCGTAAAATTGGAATTCTCTTGCAAAATAGCTGGCAATTATTCCATAACCACACTAAAATCTGAGTTTTTGCCCTTATCTTTGAGATTTAAGGTTTATACTCTTAAGGAATTAATTAGACAAAAAGAGAAATCCTTTATAAACAGGAGGGAATGGAAGGATTTATATGATCTTTATTGGATGACTAAATTATATTCCAAAGAATTTTCAATTTCAAATAAAAATGCTTTTTTGGAGGCATTAAATAAGGTTAGAGTTCCAAAAATTGCAAACTCTTACATTCCCTTAAAAAATAGAGTGGGGTGGAAAGTTTTGATAGAGGAGATGAGGGAGCTACTCAGCAAATAATGGCTCAAATCCGTGCTCTAAGCAAGATTTAATTACTCTGTTTGTGCCAGTTCCCCACTCTTCTATGAATTTTATTAAAAAGAAACATTTTCCGATTAAAGGATTTCTCAAAATATTAATATAAACTTATCGTCACCTTTTGACCACTAAAACACTCGACAAAACCAAGAACAAAAATATCTTAACTATTAATTCTCTGGAACTTAATCTTTTCATTCCCAAAACTTCACAGGGAACTTTTTTTATTCCCAAATGCTCTCTAACTTTACCAGTTAAATTTTTTCTAAAACCTTTCTTTAGACCCTTCTACTTCCACAATACTTGCATTTCATGAATTTATTGGGTGACGGTTGGTAAATATTAATATTTAAACTTTAATATAATATGGCGCTCTCCAAATTTTTGAAAGTAAGATGTAGTTGTGGTAATGAGCAGATAGTATTCAATAAGGCGAGCACGGCAGTAAAATGTTTGAAATGCAAAAAATTACTTGCAAAACCAACCGGGGGGAAAGCAGAAATTTTGGCGGAATTTATTGAAAGTTATAAGTAATTATTGGAAATAAGAGACTTACAAATATTTATCAATTATGCGAATTATGGAAAATACATTATAAGGAAAAACTCCGAAATCTTTTGTCTTCAGATATAAACTGTGAAATATCTGAAATAAAAATATTTTCACTTAATTATCAATTCTAAACAATTATGCCATTGAAATTTCCATATCCGGAAAAGAGAGAGAATCAGGATAAGATGATTCAAAAAGTTGAAGAATGTATCAAAAATAGAAAAAACTTGTTGGTCCATGCTCCAACTGGAATTGGAAAGACAGTTGGAGTCCTCTATCCCGCTATAAAATCTGCGTCTAAACTCGGATTAAATGTATTTTTTTTAACTCCCAGACATTCGCAGCATTTGATTGCCCTTGAAACCCTGAAGAAAATTGGAGAAACAAAAGCTGTAGATATAATTGGAAAGAGATGGCTCTGCCATTATTTTTATGATGATCTCGGTCAATCGGATTTTCAGGAACTTTGCAATTATCTGAAGAAAGAAGAAAAATGCGAATTTTACAATAAAGTTTTCAGGAAAGGTGAACTTACGGAAGATGCAAAAAATAAAATAAAAGAGATTTCAAAGGAAATTCTTAGTTCCGAAGAAGTTAAAAAGAAATGTAAAGAATTCTGTCCTTATGAAATTTTATGTTTGGCTGCAAAGAGGAGTGTTGTCGTTGTAGCGGATTATTTTCATCTTTTTAATCCATTCGTTTCTGAAACATTTCTCGCAAAAATAAACAAGAGATTGGAGGAGTCCATAATTATTGTTGATGAAGCGCATCAACTTCCAGGCAGAGCGATTGATTTAATTTCTTCAAAACTTACAACCTTCGTCTTAAACAATGCTATTAATGAAGCAAAAGACCTGAACAGAGAATTTAGTCTTGATATTGATAATTTTAGACTTGGAATAGAAGAAATTGCAAGAAATAAATTGGGTTTTAATGATGAAGCATATATTGATAAAGAAGAAATCATATCACTTTTGAATTCTCTTCCGTCTGAATTTATGCATGGATTGCAAGAGATTAGCGATCTTGTCAGAGAAGAGGGAAAAGAGAGAAGTTATTGCTCTGGTCTATTAAGATTCCTTGAGAACTGGATAAACAGCGATGAAAATTTTGTTCGGATTATAAAGAGGAAGGAAACAAAACATGGGAAGCAGTTTGAGTTGAAACTGAAGGCTCTGCTTCCAGAGAAAGTGACTTCAGATATAATAAATAATAGTTATTCAACAATTTTGATGTCTGCAACCCTTCAACCTCTGGAGATGTATGCCAATTTATTGGGAGTTAGAAATTATGAGACGGTTTCCTTTAAATCAATTTTTCCGCCAGAAAACAGATTGAATCTTATTGCTCCCATCGCAACAACAAAATTTTCAAAAAGAGGAGATGCTCAATACAATAATTACGCCAAAATAATAGTCAAAATATTCGAAGTTGTTAACGGAAATACTGCGGTTTTTTTTCCATCCTATTATTTTTTGAATAAGGTTCACGATTTTCTAAGAGGGGATTTGAACATTTTCAGAGAAACACCCGAATTGACAAAAGAACAAAAAACTAATTTGCTCAGACAATTTATAAATTCTGAAAAAAGTTTGTTGTTTGGAGTGCAATCCGGGTCCTTTGATCAGGGCATTGATTTTCCAAATAATTCTCTCAAATGCATAATTATTGCCGGAGTAGCCCTTGCGACTCCGGATTTAGAAACAAAAAGCCTCATAGATTGTTATAATAAAAATTATGGAAAGGGAATGGAATATGCTTACATCTATCCAGCCATCCAGAAAGCTATTCAGGCAAGCGGAAGAGCAATCAGGTCAGAAAAGGACAAGGCAGTTGTGATCTATTTGGATGAAAGATTCCTGTGGAGAAATTACAGATTGGTTCTTAGTGGGGAGAACTTTAAAGTGAGCAGAGAGCCCTGGAAAGATATTGAAGAGTGGAACGGAAGAGAAAATATCAAATAGAAAATTAATATAAAAAGTGAATACATATTATGAATAAAATAAAAATTTCTGAAGATCTGCTCAGAATAAAAGATTTAATAGGAAAGCCAAAAAGAAATTTTAGCGAAGAAAGAGAAATCAAATCACAATTGATGGAACTCGGACATAAGATAGAAGAAATTGATAGAAAGATTGAAGGAAAAAATAATTTTGATTTAAAGAAAATAAGAAGCATAATTTTTCTTTTGAAAGACAGAGAATTAACTTCTTCCGAGGTTGGCAAAGTTTTGAGGATATCGAGAAATAGAGCAAATGAATACCTCAAAAGAATGGAACTCGATAATATTTTGAAAGGTAGATTTGTTGGAAAGAAAAAATACTATACTGTATATAAAAATGATTAGAGGCATTTTATCCGGCAAAGGGGGTGTGGGAAAAACAACAATAACCGTAAATCTTGGTTTGGCAATGCACAAACTGGGAGAGAATGTTGTTGTTTTGGATGGGGATATAAAGAATCCGAACTTAGGACTTCAACTAGGTGTTTTTAATTATAACATAACTTTGCAGGAAGCAATTGAAAAACAAATTTCTCTTCTTGAAGCTTTATATATCCACGAAACAGGACTTAGATTTATTCCGGCGCATATATCTCTAAAATTTCTTGAAACAGACGCTTCAAAGTTGCGTAGTTCTTTAAAAGATATTCCATATGATCTGCTAATAGATTCTCCGCCCGGTCTGAATAAAGAAAGTTTGGCAATTTTAGAATGTTGCGATGAGATTCTTATTGTTTCTGAACCATTTATTCCAGATATAACGGATTGTATGAAAACAATAGAAATAGCAAGAGAACTCGGTGTAAAGATTAACGGTATTATTTTAAATAAAGTCCGAGATAAAGATTATGAATTGAAAAAAGAAGAAATAGAAGGAATTACAAATACAAAAATTATATCAACTATTCCGTTTGAGGAGGATATTTTGAAAAGTCTGAGTTTAAAAAATCCGATAGTAAATTATTATCCGTTGTCAAAAGCCAGCGTATGTATTTTTCAATTGGCATCTTTATTGTCCGGCAGGAAATATAAAATTCCCAGATTTATAGAACTTAGAAGACTGTTTTCAATACAGGATATTCAAAGCAAATTCTTAAAATTATTTTATCCCATATAGAATTTCAAATAAACATAACTTCTATAATTGCGCCAATGAAAATAAAAACAATTCCCATTGCGAGTAACAACAAGGAATCTTGCAAAACAAACAAAAAGTGTTTTCTGCTTTCTTTATGCCTTGCTAAAGCAATTGACAGAATTCCTCCAGCAATTCCGGCCAGAATATATCCCGAAAATTCAAAAATTCCATGAGGTAAATAAGAAAGCAAAACTAATGGTATTGAAGGAAGACCCATTAAGTTTTTTGCTCCCTGACCAACAACAACCCCCAAAACACTTGCATTCCAGGAAATCAAAAAAATTGCCCCGGAAGAATAAAATAAAGAAAATGCAAAACAAATAACCATCACTCCGATATTGTTAAATAGAATTTTTGAGAAAATTCCGCTTGCTGTCGCATTCCCTGTTATACTGGAAATTATTAAAATTTGATCCGAGAATATTGAAGAAGATATTTTTGTTGGTAAAATAAGATAAGAAACAGAAATTGATAAAGTTATTCCGAGAATAAGATAAAAGTAAGCAATAATCAAATCTTTATGCCTGCTGAAAAACCCGAGAGAATATAAATAATTCCAGAAATGGTCATATTCGTGCCTTCTTTCCTCATATTTTAACTGTTTTATTGTAAGTGGGAGAACTGCAAGAGTGATTAAAAAAACCAGAAAAAGACCTCCTTGATTAAGAAAAAAAGATATGATAATTGCAAGAATTGTCCCAATAACCCCCAGGATAAAAATTTCGGAAGGATGTTTCCTAACATCCTTTATATTATACAGAGATTCTAGAACCATAATTTGAAGATAATTAAATTTATATCTTTAATTATGGCAACAAAGAAAGTCGGAGCGGCTGGAAAATTTGGCTCAAGATATGGTAAAAAATTGAGAGACAATTATAATAAAATATACAAAAGTTCAAAGAAAAAATATAATTGCCCAGTCTGTGCAAGAGAAAAATCTGTAAGAAGAATATCCTTCGGTGTCTGGAAATGCAAAACCTGCAAAACAAAATTCGCTTCTGGAGCCTATGAATTCAGAGAAGAAGATTTCAAGAAATAATTCAATTAGTTTATTTTAATTAACCATTTTGTTTAAACTTTATTCTAAATTGGTCTAAAAATATATTTTACATCTCTCCTAATATCTCAAAATACCTCCTATCCCGCCAATATTTTTGAATTCAATTCCCTCCTGAGATGATGTGGAAATCACCTCCAATTTAGTATTTGTCTGCTCGCAGAGTTCTTCTATTTTTTCCAAATTTTTGAAATCTTCGGAAACAAGAATAAGTTCGGCCTTTCCCTCCGACAAAACTTCTATAGTATCTTCTTCTCCATAGACGACATCTCCACCACCTTTACTCAATCTAACAAAAAAATCTTTCAGCAAATCTTTTTCTTTTATAAATTCCGTCTCTTTTATCAAGTCTCTTCCTCTTTCCAGAGTTTCTCTGATTCCCGGTTCCTCGGTTTCAGAAGTATCAACAACCCCAATAACTTTTTTCTTCAAATCATTTGATAAATAACCCTCATTGTAAAAATTCTCTTTTATTGGTCCCGGTCCAGAAATAATAATTCCCTTTATATTAAAATCTTTCAGAAGATCTTCCGCCGTTTTTGCAACTTTCTGCAAAAAGGCAGTCAGCAAATTTTCCCTGACTCTGTAAAAACGAACGCTTGATTGGCCTCCGGCTCTCGTTTTTCCAGGAACAATAGAATTGAGATGTTTCAATATATTTACATTTTTTCCGGAAATAACTGCAATATCTGCAGAACTCTTGTCGAGACATATTATTCCATAACTGTTTTTCTCTCTGATTAATTCTTTTAATGGCTTCAACTCAAATTTTTGATCGCACCAATATAATTTTATAGATATTTTTTCAGGTGGAATAATTGTCCAGAGTTTTATATCCGCCTTTCCTTCATCTTTTGAAACATTACCGCAAAAAATCACAAGACCGTTTTCCGGAAGATTTTTATATAATTTTAATTCCTGATTTATTTTTTCAAGGGCTGAAAGAACATTTTTTCTTACGGTTTTGTTTTTTACATTTCTTGTAAGAGCCTGCTCCTGATTTATCAGTTCTGAAACATTTTTCAAATCACTTCCCGCCGGAATATAATAAGAAATTAATTCGGTATGCCTTCCTCTTATTTTTTCAAGTTCTCTCAATAATTTTGAAAGTTTTATTTTATCTGTTTCCATTTTTAAATATATTTTGAATTTTATAGATATCCATATTTTCACTAATTTGAATTTGTTAATCATTATTTGGGTGAAGGAACACATGCGAAATAAAAAAAGAGACAAATCATTTATTGCCAATAAGGTTTAATCCAAAATATATTCATATTTTGCTTATGCAGATATTAGAGAAATGAATAAATACATTTTTTATCGGAGATTTTCAAAAGATTTGAAAGAAAAGATGAAAAATTTCGGTCTTATGGTGAAAATTTGCTTCCATAACGGAAATAGAAGAGTCCGGCGATGATAAATTAATATAATTTCAAACAGTTATTATTGTGTGGAGCTAGACTGGGCTGTTAGGCGTAGCCTGTAACCCGAAATCGTCTATAGCGGGAGTCGAAAATCCCGGAAGGTATCCAAATTGGCAGAAGCCTCTTTAATTCAACTGAGAAGCCCAGCCTCAGAAGGTGGTTTTCATTATGAATCCCCCAGGTTCGGAAGAAAGCAAGGGTAAATAATGAAAATTATGCTTCTGGGTTAACTGGGTGGAGAAGAATTAGAGAGTAAACTTCTGCTGATTTGGTTATCGACCGGGGCTGCTCCACACATTTCACAATTGATTGTTTTATTATAATAGTATCTTTTCTTCAAAGTTTATCACCGGTATATAAACGATATGCGATATGCAAATATTTGAGACCTCTATTCCATCATTTATTCATTCTTTCAAACTCGCAAGAAATGCCTCAACCTGAATTAATGGATTTGAACCCTCAACAATTCTAAATTCATAATCGGCAAGCAGTTTTATAATTCTCAGTTTTTCATTATCATCTATTTCCAGTTCAAAAATCTGAGAATAAATTTGTTTCAGCAAATCATCCGGACTGACTCCCTGCTCGATCATCAGATTGTAAAGTTTTTTTCTTGAGTCCAGAAATTTTCCATCTATCGCGAGTTTTAGCAATTCTTCGACATCTTTGCTCCTTGCTTTTCCTATAACTTTAAGAACGATGTCTTCAGATATTTCCTTGTTTATTGAAGCGCAAGCTTGCAAAATATTTGTTGCTCTTCTCAAATCTCCTCCGCACTCTCCAAAAATTGCTTTTATGGCATCTTCCCTTATTTTTAAGTTCTCTTGTTTCTCTATTTTTTCAAGATATTTTTTTATATCTTCCTTATTTAAAGGCTTAAATCTGAAAATTACGCATCTTGACTGGATCGGCTCAATCAGTTTTGAAGAATAATTGCAATCCAGAATAAATCTGCAAGTTTCGGAATAATTTTCCATAGTTCTCCTCAAAGCCTGTTGTGCATCCTTTGTTAAAGCATCGGCTTCGTCCAGCAAAATGATCTTGAAACTTGCATTTCCGATGGGTTTGGTCCTCGCAAAATCCTTTATTTTTATTCTAATCGTATCTATCCCCCTTTCATCGCTTGCATTCAACTCAACAAAATTTTCCGTATTCCCAAAGAGTTCATTAACCAAAGTTAGAGCCGTACTGGTCTTGCCCGTCCCCTGCATTCCCGCAAACAGCAAATTTGGAATATAACCTTTCGAAACAAATGCTTTTAATCTTTTAATGGTTTCGTCCTGACCAATAATCTCATCAAGTTTTTTTGGCCTGTATTTTTCCGTCCAGAGTTCAAACATAATTATATCTCCAATAAACTATAAATTATGATATTTCTAAATATCCAGACTAAAGAAATATCCTGCTCTACAAAAATATTAACCATTCAGATTAAGAGAAAAGGTATTGAGGATATAAGAATCTGGAGATGCTGGAAATTTGCTTGTGAGAAAAATCTCCTTCAAAATTTTAGAGACTGGTTTCTAAAAGAAAATGACAAAATATTTGTCGGTTACAATATACTGAAATTTGACCTGCCTCTTTTATTATTAAAACTTTCTTCTATGGAAAAATTTGATGATTTTTTTTTAAAATTAAACAGGGCAAATATTCTGGACTTATTCGCAATTTTGACTTTTTTGAAAAAAGAAATAAAAGGTTTTGGATATTATTGCAAAAAATACAATATTGAAACCGTCCCAAAAGAAAAAATTATGGATTTTTACAATAAGAGAGATTACAAGAGAATGGAGGAGGGTATTATAAAAAATTTGCGAGCTTCTGAAAAATTATATTTAAAAATTATGGAAAAATATGTCCGAATATTATCTTGATACTGAAGTGGGATGTACCGATCCAGAAATTGTGGAAAAATTAAGAAATGGTGAGAATGTTTCTTTTAACCCGGAAAAATACAAAATTATAACAATCCAGTACCAGAGGATAGGAAAGTATGGGGGTCCGGTTGGCGATTTAATAATTCTAAAAGAATGGGAGTCTTCGGAAGAAAATATTATCAAAAAATTTTCAAAAATTCTATGCCCCGAAAATAAATGGAAATTTATTCCCGTTGGTTTTAATATTTATTTTGATTTGGGAATATTCAAGCATAGAGCCAGAATTTATGGAATTCATTATGACAACTGGTTTATTTACCATAATTTGCCCGTAATAGACATAAAACCAATATGTTTGGCAATGAACGGATTCAATTTTAAAGGTTGTGGTTTGGATAAATTCACAGGAAAGGAACATTCCGGAGCAATAGTTCCAGTATGGTATAATGATGGAGAATATAATAAAATTCTTGATTACATACAAAAAGAAACGCGGGAATTTCTGTTTTTTTATCGAAAACTCAGATATCACTTATCTGGACTCAAAGATAAATTTCTAAAGCAAGAGGTAAATTCTGGAAAATAAAAATTTAGATATAAAGAAATTAATATTATGCCGAGATGGCGGAGCGGTCTAACGCGCCTGGCTTGAGACCAGGTTCCCTTTTTGGGAGCGCAGGTTCAAATCCTGCTCTCGGCGTCAGATAAAATTTACTTATTTCCAATTTTAGAATAAGTTTGGAAATTCAAAAAAGAAAATTTTGCGGTTGTCCTGATTGAAAGATTATTCGTCAACAAAATTGGGATAGAAAAGTGAAGAGATATCATTCAATATCAATCCATCTTATTAAAGGGGATATTAACGGTCTACCTTCGTGATGGTATAATATATTTATTGGCATTTTTCCTATATCTACAATCCTCGATATATTATAATCTTTAAAAGAATTAGCAATTTTTTCCTTTTCTAAATTTGTACCAATTGTTTGGATATAATTTTTGTATCCATATAATAAATCTGCTAATTCATCTATATTCTTGATAGGTTTTACTCTTATTGTTCTAAAAAGAGGAGAAAGTTGAAAAGAAGGATCTTCTTCATAAATAATAAGATAATCTTTTCCACTATATACTTCTACATCCAATCCTGCAGACTTTTCAAGTAAACAAGTATATTTTAACATAGATATAACAGATTTCTCATCAACACCTATTTTTTTTCGTTTGATCGGATAATTATCTAACTCTTTAGCCATTTTTTCACATAATTTCTTTGAATCAGAAGGAGAATCAATAACATAAACAACATGTGGAGAAAAACAAGCACATTGATCCATATAAGCTATATCTTTAACTACTTTTGAAGCAATTTCATTAATCTCCTCTAAGTTATTAATTTTAATTATTTCTATACCAGCTTTGAAAGAATATTCTAAAACTTTCCCTTTAGATTTTGATTTTACATTATCTATAGTTGCATTATCTCCATATACAATTATAGCCGAATCTTCGTTCCCAAATAATTTATCTTCTATTATTTCATTACCACCTTTCCATGGAATACTCCATATATATTTTCCTATATTATTATCAACTTCTTTTAATGAATCTATCCATAATGTTGTGAATATTGGCTCTCCAGAGGAGGGCTTACAGATAGCGGGGGTTTTTATAACACCCGTTTGGAATGTAGATAAAGGTTGTGGGCCTATTGTTTCTGGAAAGATATGTATTGCGTATTTTGGACCATAAGCTTTTGTATATCCTCCAACACTTGGAGCAAATTTATCTAAATAATCTATATTACCTATTTCACTTTCCACAATTTTTAATAAATGAATCTCTTTTAAATTATCAAAGATATTTTTTACATATAATTTTAGAGCTTCTTCTGGAAATTTTGTAGTTGCACTTAATACATCTAAATTCTCTTCACACAATTTTATACATTCTTTTCCTGCTCTATCCCATATTTTTGGTATGTCTTTTGCACTATATTCTTCTTTAAATTCATAAGATAATTTATTTGCATCTTTAAGAAAATCATTTATTAGAAGTTCTGGATTTGATGGATAAACAAGAGTAAAGTTGTCTACCACCCTAAAATATTCGTCAATCTTTTTCTCTTTTGGAGTACTATATACTCTATATTTTTTCCTCATTTTCCATTCTTTTTATTAATTCTTCCAGCACCAAAGCACAACCTCTAGGGAGTGTACCTCTTGCTCTTCTTTTATGTTCTATTGTATTTCCTGTCCTGCCACATTCACAAAATTCTTCTACAGATGTTGTTTCAACTCCAATATCTCCAGTAACCACAAATGGAGGATAAGATTTTATATAAGGTGACATAAAAGCCAGTAATCCTTCTTCTCCAGATTCTACAGGTGTGTTAAAATTTTCTGGATCTCTTATAGATATATGAATTCCTAAAGGAATATGTTTTTTATGATATTCACATTCTGGACACCACATAAAGATATCTGTTAGTCCTAAACCATCTCTCACATCTTTCTTTTCTATATTAAATCTTTCAGCAATTAAATTATATAATTCTTCCCTTGGTATTTCTCCTCCTTTCCATCTTTTCCACCCACCTGTAATCATACATTTACCACCTGTATCTATTATTTTATTCTTTTCTTCTAACTCTTTTGCAATTTCATAATATACGAAAGGAGGTCCATATAAATGGATTTTATCACCAGGTTCTTTTTTAATTTTTTTCATCAATTCCTCCAAAATTTTGCTTGATTCTTTTTCAATAGATTCCTCATATAAGAAATATATATTGTCTTTTACAATTCCTTGAAACATTCTATATGCTCCCTGTACTAATCCGCTTCTACTTCTTTCTGGAGGTGGTGCCAGAAATATTACTTTATCGCCTTCTTTTACATTTAATATTTCTTTACATGTGAATATATTTTCTTCATTAATTAATTTTAAACTGTTTTCATCAAACAAGTATTTAGTTTGAGTTCCTGTAGTGCCACTAGTTGTAAAAAAAATGTTTGCTTTTATGTTATCTGTTATTATGTAATTTTCTAATCCTCTTGCAGAAAGTTCCTTAAAAAAATCAGATGGTAGAAGTGGTATCTTGTATAAATCTTCATACGTTTTTATATCCTCTGGACTAATTTCATCTCCAATTCCATATTCATGAATGGTTTCACAATATCTTCTATAAAAAGAATTATGATCATAGAAATATTTAAAGTTACTTTTTATTCCTTCTAATTTTCGTTTTTTTATCTTCTCTGGCTCAGTTCTATATCCAAACTCTGTTATGTTGTCCATATTCATTCTGTTATTATTTTATCAAATACGACCAGATATGTATCTGAAAATCCTATAAATCTAAACTCTTTAGTACCTCCTATTTCTCCATTTGCATAGAAACCCAAATAGGATTGCAAGGTATTATTTAGATTGTTCACGAATTTATTCATAAGACCAGATTTATGTAATAAAAAACCTCTCGCAGCACATGAAAAAATAAGACAGAAAATAGGGGTCCCAATATTTTTAATCATCTTCTTAATAGAATTAGGAGTTTCTTCGGTTGCTTTGTTCTTATTATATTTTCCTAATACAAAACTTATGTTCTTATCTATCCTCTGAGGTGAGATAATAACTTTGCCTTCAGGATCTGGTCTAAACGCTAAAGGATAACTATTTCCAAATGAATCTATAATTAATGCAGGATACTTTATGAAAAGCAATACATTTTCATATTTTCTAGCAAATATTTTTTCAAATAGTTCATCTAAAGAAAATTTTTTCCTTATTTTTGATACGCCTTTTCTGAATTCTTCTACTGCAGGTTTATCATTTATTTCTTCTATAATTTTTTTATCTTTGGAAGTTCTAGTAATAATGCCTCGTATATCGGTTGGAATGTAGGAATGAGAGAATCCATAAGAAAAATATAACTCTGAAACAACAAAGCAAACTACTGCTCCATCTTTGTAATA
>Ga0190306_1000457_pt1 | contig 13858 bp, 8 predicted proteins | sample 48700734_MG_FD_161657 | JGI IMG/M metagenome (GOLD analysis project Ga0190306, IMG submission 161657) | Hydrothermal vent sediment bacterial communities from Southern Trench, Guaymas Basin, Mexico - 4870-07-3-4_MG | ecosystem: Environmental > Aquatic > Marine > Hydrothermal vents > Sediment ... | reverse complement strand
AAATTCTGAACCAGAAATATGGAAAAAAGGCACGCCAGCTGTTCCAGCCACTGCTCTGGCTAAAAGAGTTTTACCGCAACCAGGCGGACCAACTAATAAAACACCTTTAGGAATTCTGGCACCAATACTCAAAAACTTTTGAGGATTTTTTAAAAATTCAACTACCTCTTCTAATTCCTCTTTAGCTTCTTTAAGATTAGCAACATCCTCAAAAGTAATTCTGCCTTTTTCTGGCTTGAAAACCCTTAAACGAGAACGGCCAAAAGTTAAGGCCTGGCCAGCACCTTTTTGGGCTTGCTTAAAAGTCCACCAGAAAAAAAGAAGTAAAAGAAGAAGAGGCAAAATTGAGGAAAGAATAATTCCTAACCAGAAATTAGAACCAGCTTCGCTTTTAACATTTATTTTAACTCCCTTTAAATCCTCATTAGTTAAACCAAACTCTTTCAAAGTTTCTAACAATCCTTGACTGGCTTCTTTATAAGAAACAAGTTCTTCTCCTCCCTTAGTCCTAAGAGTTATCTTTTCTCCTTTAAGAATAATTTCTTCAACTTGGTTATTCTTTATTTTTTGAACAACTTCATTCAAACTAATTGTCTTGACTGGAGCAAATAAATTGCTTGAGCCAAGCCAAGAAAAAAATAAACCAAAAAGAAAAAGGAGAAAAATAACCAAAAAAATGTTATTTAAAATTCTTTTCATTTTTATTTCTTATGTATTTTTATACCAAAATTATATTTAAAAAAATCTTTTTAGCAAATTTAAATTAGTGAAAATAAAAAATTTTTTTGCTTTAACAATTCAAAACAAAAAAATTCTATAAGGCAAGATTTTTTAAGCAGAGAAATATCTCTTTTCTAAAAAAGGGGTCTAAAAGACCCCTTTTTTTAATTTTAATATACAGATATTGGAATTAACTCTATAGTCTCCCATCTTGAAATAATTCTGATTTCTTCAACCCTAATTTCTCCCACACTCTCTAATAATATCTTTTCTTTATCCACTCTCTTCAGAATACCAACTTTTTTCTTTCCATTTCCAATTTCAACCTCAACCTCAACTCTCTTTTCTGCCCATTTTTGGAGAATAGGAAGAATATAAATTCGGAAAAACTTTTCGCCTTCTCCTGTTGGCTTAACAAATTCAACTTTTATTTTCTGTATTCTTACTCCTTTTTCTCCTTCAACTTTCCCTTCAACTCCTTTACTCAAAAAAGATTCATTCCCTCGAGGAGTGAATGTTCCATCCCAAGACATTTCCCTCACCTCCTTCCTTATTTATTTTTTTAAATAACTAAAAACTAAAAAATCTCCCGGTTGGGAGATTTTTTTAATGGCTATTTAATATCTTATTTTTTCATTTTAAAAAACCTCCCAACCGCTGGGATAAAAAAGTAAAAAAACTAAACCAAGATTGGCTAGCGGTTAAGAGGTTATTTTCTATTGTTTGCCAAGTATTTTCTCTCATTAATTTTAAAAAAAATAATAATTCCCTAAAATTTTTTGTCAAGGTCAAACTTGAGGAAGGGCAGACCTTCCCCATTTTGGGGGAAGGTCTGCCCTTCCTCTCACTTCCCCTCACTCTATTTTTAATTGTATTTTGACTTTCCCGATTATGTTATCCTTACCCAATAATCCAAAACGAGTACTATCCATTGATCCTTCTACCTCATTACCTAAAACTAAATAAGCATTCTGGGGAATAATAGGATAATCGCTAGCATACAACTGAAGCATTTTTGCTTTCTTTTCTGACAAGCAATAATCTTTTCCCTCGCTGTTCTTAGCAATGTTTCCATTTACGATAATATAATAACATCCATTAGAATTTTCTAAATGCCAATTATCTCCAGGAATAGCTTTAACAATTTTAATTAAGGGGTTTTTATTGCCAGCATAATGAAGTAAAATTATATCGTTTCTTTTTACTTTATGACAATTATAATACCCTTTTAAAACTGTTATAGTTTGTCCATTCTTGATAAACGGATCCATTGAATTTCCTCGGACAATTTTTTCTTCGATTTTAATAGGACAATTAGAAGCAGTCGGCTGGAGTTGCCTTTTGTGAACCAAAACTCCTTCTTCTAAAAGAACTAAAATAACAACAATAGTAATTAATAGCCAGGTTATTTTATTTGCTTTCATCACTTTTATTTTATAATAATAAAATTAAATATGAATTTAGTTGAGATAAAAATAAAATATACGTCAAATAGACTGATAACTACTGGCAAAAAGCCATTCTAAAAGAATTACAAGAACTTACCAAAAATGTAAAACAAATTAAAAACAAAATAAATAAAATTGAGAAGAAATTGGAAAAAGAAAACAGGCGCAAAACTTAAATCTTTAATCTAAAATTGTCATTCATCACCTAATATCTATCCAAGCCTCAACCTTTGGGCAAGGATATGGGTGTGTTTGGTTTAATAGCAACATGCTAGCCTAAATTTATAATATTTGCAACCATAATCAATTATCCTACCATAATCATAAGTCAATACCGGCCCCGAAGCATTTTCAGAAGTATCATTTGTCCAGCCATAACAAGTGCATTCGTTAATATCTCCATAGCAATAATGACCACCCGCACCACCTAAAAAGGTAAAATCATAGTTATTCATACTTCCTCCTTTTACCGCGTCCCGAACCCAAACAGTGTATGTATAAGGATAGTCCATGCCTAGCCTCATAATTTCATCAACACTACACCAATGGCTTCCAGGATATTCTGCATCGCATTTTTGATTCGCGCCCTTTGGTCCTCCCAAATTACCTGTGTAAGCCGCGGAGGTATAGCCAGCCCACCGAACCTCACCCGAATGAGCATCCACATAAGCTTTTGTTGCCACATCATCATCATCAATAGGATCCTGGGCTTTTATTCGTCCATTAACATGAAGCTTTGCTTGAGGATCGTTTTTTCCAATACCAACATTACCATCTTGACCAATAACTACTCTATCACCAGATGGGTCAGTACTGGAAAAGTAAAGAGTACCACCAATATTTTTCAACCAGTAAAGCGATTGACCTTCTCCACCGCCTAAGCCAAAATTACCTAACTTAGATTGAGCAGAGTCACTAACATTTATTGGTGCCTCTACATTGCCAGCTGGTGGATTTTGAGTTGGGGCTGTCCAAGCATAAACTAAACCAATTACTAAAAGAGTGCTAAAAAGAATAGAAAAAGTTAATTGAAAAATTTTCTTTCTTCTCATTTTTGATTTTTATTTATTTTTAATCTCTATTTATTCGACCTTTAATAAATCTTAAAAAAATAGAAAACTTTAGCAAATAGTTTTTTCCACAATACAGAGGGCAGAAACAGAGCGAGGTCTGCCCTCGCCCATTTGGGCGAGGGCAGACCTCGGCGCCTTAAATATCATCCGGAAATAGGAAAATAATTATATTTTTTCTTTTAATAAAAGATTTTTGATTCTTCTTTTAGCTAAAGAGGTTTTGACAAATTTTAACCAGGATTTAGAAGGTTTTTTCTTTTTTTGAGTAATTATTTCTACTACCTCACCAGAGTGAAGTTGATAGCTTAAAGGAACTAATTTACCATCAACTTTGGCAGCAAAACAATGGTCGCCTATTTCTGTGTGAATAGCATAGGCAAAATCAACCGGCGTTGCCCCTTTTGGCAAGTCAATAGCTTCGCCTTTAGGTGTTAAAACAAAGATTCTATCTTTTAATAAATCTATTTTGAACGATTCTATTAGTTTGCTGGTCTCTTTCTTTGGTGATTTCAAAAAGGTTTCTTTCCATTCTCTTAATTGGTTAAAAAGGCGAAGCTCTTCTTCTGGCGGAATGGCTTTGCCTTTAGCTTTTTTCCTGGCAACTTCTTTGTAATACCAATGGCAGGCAATTCCAAATTCATTCTTTTGATACATTTCTTCAGTCAGAATTTGAAATTCTACTTTCTTTTTGTTCTCGCAAAAGACAGTTGTATGTAATCCTTGATAGCCATTTGGTTTGGGCAGAGCAATATAATCTTTAATTTTGCCTGGCAGAGGAGGCCAATATTTATGAATTATTCCCAAAGTTTGATAGCATTCCTCTTTGTTTTGAAGAATAATTCTTAAAGCGACAATATCGTAAACTCTCTCGAAATCCAGATCATAATTTAAAAGTTTCTTGTATAAACTATAGTAATGTTTGACCCGATAATAAATTTTCAAAGGATAAATTTCATTTTCTTTTAATCTTTTTTTAATTAGAGGAATAATCCCTTCTAAATATTTAGTTAAAGGTTTTCTTCTTTCTTTTAAATTTTTAATCAGCCAATTGAATTCTTCAGGATAAACATAAGGGAAAGCTAAATCTTCTAAATTGCCAGCCACTCTTCCCATTCCTAAACGATAAGCCAGAGGAGCGTAAATTTCTAAAGTTTCCAAAGCAATCCTTTTTTGTTTTTCTGGCGGCAAATAATCCAATGTCTCCATATTATGATATCTGTCAGCCAATTTGATCAAAATCACTCTAACATCACCAGCCATAGCAATAATCATATTTCTAATATTTAGTTTTCTCTCTTCTCTGCCCCGATATTTAATTCGGCCAAGCTTGGTTACTCCTTCAACTAAAAATCTAATTTCTTTGTTAAAATTTTTTTCTATATCATCTAATGAATACGGAGTATCTTCTGGAACATCGTGAAGAAGAGCAGCTATAATCGAAGCATTATCTAACAAACCGAAATCAATAATTTTCAAAGCAGTTGAAAGAGGATGGACAATGTAATCGTCTTGACTTTTCCTTTTTTGTCCTCGGTGGGCTTTTTCAGCAAAATCAAAAGCTCTTTTTATCTCGGCAAGGTTATAAGCAGCCCTTTTTTCTTCAGGCAAACTTTCTATTTTTTCTTTAAGAAGATTAAACATTTCTTTTTTTTAAAAAATTAACCAAATCAATTAAGTTCTTTTTTGCTTCTTTTTTTATTTTTAAAGAAAGAATTTTTTCTTCGCTTTGATTAATTAATTGCTGGCTTAGTTTTTTACTTTTAGCCAAAGCCAAAGAAGAGGAAAAAATTTCTCTAGCTTTTTCAATTTCTTCTTTTCTTAATCTTTTTTTGCCAATTAAACTTTGAAGGAAATTTTTATCTCTTTTTTTTATTTTTTGACTGGCAAAGTACCAAAGCAAGGTTCTTTTTCCCTCTCGCAAATCTGTAGCCAATGGTTTGCCAATTTCTTTTTCTTTTGCCCACAATCCTAAAATATCGTCTTGAATTTGAAAAGCAATCCCTAAAGGTAAAGCAAAAGAAGAAAATTCTTCAGCTTTTTGAGGAGAAAGACCAGCCAAGATAGCTCCTATTTGAAAAGGATGTTGAAAAGTGTAAGAGGCAGTTTTGAGAAGATAAGCCCGGAGAACTTGACTTTTCTTTATTTTCTTTTTTAAAGGCAAAAGAATATCTAAAAACTGACCTTCAATTACTTTTTCTAACATCTCATTTAATTTAGCTATGCCTTTAATTTTTAATTCCTCAGCAAACTTACTTTGAGAAAGAATTTGATATGCCCAAGAGCAAGCTAAATCACCAGCAATTATAGCTAAATCTTTAGCCATTTTTTCTTGATTTTTTTTCAAACCCATTTTCTTTAGATATTGTTCGTAAGAATACCAAGTAGTTGGCTTATTTCTTCTTAAAGTGTCGTTATCAATAATGTCATCATGAATTAAAAGATAACTATGAATCAATTCCAGAAAAATAGAGGTTTTAAGAGCTTCTTCTTTTTTCTTTGAAGAAAAAGCCGAGAAAGATAAAAAGAAAATTATTGGTCTAATTCTTTTTCCTCCAGTTAAAGTTATTTCTTTAATTTTCTTAACTGCTTCTTTGAAAACCTCGCTTTCTCTAAATTCTTTTTCTTTTTCTTGAAAAAAACTCTCTAAATAAAATTCTATTTTTTTCTTTAATTGTTTTATTTCCACTAAATCAGATTATACCTAAGTTAGATGAATTTTCAATTCCCATAAAATATCAAAAGTGAGCGAGGTCTGCCCTCCCCCTAATTTTGTCCATATATCAAAATTAGGGGGAGGGCAGACCTCGCCCTAAGCTGAATTTATACAAAAAATTGACAAAAATCTCTCAAAAAATATATAATGAAATCGTTATTGCTACTAATGCGTTTTTTCTAATTTTAAAAGGCGTGGTAGCCAAGTGGTAAGGCAACGGTCTGCAAAACCGTCATTCGCGGGTTCGATTCCCGCCCACGCCTCCATTTCTTATGACTACTTACGACATCATTGCTCAAAACCAAAGAAAAACTTATTTACTAATAAGTTTTTTCTTGGTTTTCATAATTGCTCTTGGCTGGTTTTTTTCTTATCTTCTTCAAGCCAATTGGCTTTTAATTGCCGCTGTTATTTTTAGTAGTTTGATGAGTATTATCAGCTATTGGCATAGTGACAAAATTGTCCTAGCTTTAAATAGGGCTAAAGAAATAAAAAAAGATGACTATCCTCAAATTTACCGGACTGTTGAAAATCTTTGTTTAGCCGCTGGTTTGCCTATGCCTAAAATTTATTTAATTGAAGATCCTTCAGCTAATGCTTTTGCTACTGGTCGAGATCCAAAACATTCAGCTATTGCTCTAACAACTGGCTTAATTAAATTATTAGACAAAACCGAGTTAGAAGGTGTTATTGGCCACGAACTTTCTCATATCAAACATCGAGATACTTTAATTTCAACAGTTATTGTCATTTTAGTTGGTATTGTTGCCTTGATTTCTGATTGGTTTTTAAGAATAAGTTTTTGGTTTGGTCGAAGAAGAGATGAGAATTCAGGAGGTAATATTCTTTTCTTTCTTTTAGGTGTTTTAGCTGCCTTTTTAGCACCAATTGTTGCTACTTTAATTCAATTAGCGATTTCCAGAAAAAGAGAATTTTTGGCTGACGCTGGCTCAGCAATGCTAACTAGATATCCCCAAGGATTAATTAGAGCTTTGGAAAAAATTTCCCAACAAAAAATTCCTTTAAAGCATGCTTCCACAGCCACAGCCCATCTTTATATTGTTAATCCTTTTAAAGGTAAGCAAGCCAAAAATTGGTTAAAGAAACTTTTCCTCACTCATCCGCCAATTGAAGAAAGAATTAAAGCCCTTGCCAAAATGTCTTTTTAGAGAAAAATCCGAAACTGGTGAGGTCTGTCCTTGTCGGCAATTTATTACCCGACAATTTATCCCTGCTCCATTTTTGTCCATATGGACAAAAATGAACAGGGGCAGAGTTTGCTCCAAATGGGAATCAAAATTCTTTTTTTGTTGATTTTTTATTAGAAATTTATTATTTTACAAATAGAAGTTATTTAAAATTATAAATGGATAGTTTAATTTAAAGTCAGTTTAATAAAGATATAAATTTTAAGAAGAAAGGAGGGAAGAGATGAAATTAAGTTTATTAAGGAATTTATTAAAGAGCGAAAGAAGGCATAAAAAAGGATATATATGTCCTAAAACGGGTCTCAAAGTAAGTACGCCTCCGGGGAGATGTATAAAATATACAGAAGAATCATCAAAAGAAGAAATTCTTTTTGTTCCTGTAGATAAACATCTTCTAGAATTTGCAAGGTCTAAATTAAAAAAAGATATTGACAATTAAAGTGCGAGGACAAACCTCGCCCAGACGGGCGAGGTTTGTCCTCGCCTAAGTTGCCCTTGTTCAAATTCATTTTTTGATTTAAATTATTCTCAATACAATAAAAGCATGGGCCGATAGCTCAGCTGGTAGAGCACTCCGATATAAATCGGAGAGGTTTGGGGTTCGAATCCTGTCTTGCCTGCTTATAAAGGAATTTGTCCAAATTTTGGAAATGGGCCTGTAGCTCAATTGGTAGAGCGCCTCACTTGCACTGAGGAGGTTACCGGTTCAAGTCCGGTCAGGTCCACTACTAATTTTGACCATTTTTGTCCATATGGACAAAAATGGTCAAGAGGTTGAATCCCCATCGGTTCGCTATTAATGGAGATGGATAGTTGAAGGTGGGAAGTGGGAAAAAAATGGAAGTTGGAAGTTGGAAAGAATTGGAAGTGGGAAGTTGGAAGTGAGAGGTTAGAGATGAGAAAAAAGATTTAAGATGAAGAGTTAAGAATAAATTCAAAAACTAATTATTACTTCTATTAATTTGACTTGACTTTTTAATTTGCTATACTTATAACCAAGATGCTAAAACAACAATTCTTCAATAATTTGAATTGCAGAGAGAGTAATTCACGCTCGTCAATTTTTTGTTTTAACAATTCTGATAAAGGTCGGTTTTCAAATATAATAAAAGCACTGTTTTAAGCAGTGCTTTTTGTTTGTGCGCTGATTTCACTGATTTAATCTGTGATGTATCACTGATAAATCAGTGAAATCAGTGTTTGTAAATTATGTCTATAAATCATAAAAATATGCGAGCACAAAATTCTTTTTTTAAATTTATTTATCAACACCTTTTAACCATTGTTTCTTGTGTTCTTATTGTTACCTTAGGTATTGTCTATTTGGCTTATTCTTCTCCTGGAACTACAACAATTGGAGAAGATATCTCAACTACTAACCTCAATGTTTCTGGAAATGCTTCAATTTCAAACAATCTTTTAGTTTCTCAAAACTCAACCACAACCAATTTGTTTGTTACTAACCTTGCTACTTTAAAAGAACTTATTGTTTCTCAAACTACAACTTTCAATGGAATTTCTTACAACTGGCCTTCATCAGCTGGCTCAAGTGGTCAAGTTTTAACCACTGATGGAAGTGGAAATCTTTCCTGGAGCAGTTCTTCTGCTGGAATCTCTGGCTCAGGCACTTCAAATTTCCTTGCCAAATGGACTGATGCCACCACTCTTTCAACTTCTACTCTTTATGAACTAAATGGAAAAATTGGTCTTAATACCACAACTCCAGCTTATACTTTAGATATCAATGGAACTCTTTCTGTTTCTGGAACTTCAACTTTATCAACAACCACAATTTCAAAACTTAACAATGTCATCATTGTTGATGGAATTCACTATCCAAAAACCTCAGCCGGAATTCAAGCCGCTATCAATGCCTTACCTTCCACTGGTGGCAAAGTCTTCCTTCCAGCTGGAACTTATTCCATTACCTCAACCACAACTATTCCTTCAAACGTCTGGATTGAAGGCGCTGGCGCTTCCTCAACCATTCTTTATGTTCAAAACAATTCCAATTGTAGTGTCTTTGCCAATTCTGATCAAACCAATGGCAATACCAATATCAAAATCTCAAACCTAAAAATTGATGGCAATAAATCCAATAATACTTCTGGCTATGGAATTTATTTCAAATATGTTGACAATTCTCAAGTTGAAAATTGTTTTATTTATAACACGGCTTGGGAAGCAATTTACTTTTATGGTTCTGAAAAAAACATCGTTTCTCATAACATTGTTGATGGCAGTGGCGGATATGGTATTAGATTTTATACTGGCTCTCATAATATTATCACTGATAATTTAGTTCAAAATAATGTTTATACTGGAATTTTTAGTGGTAGCTACTACACCACCATTGCCAACAATGTGGTAAAAAACAATTCAACTGGAGGTGGAACTGGGGGAATTTCTTCTTCAGGCAAATATTCTACTGTTGCCAATAATGTTTGTGAAGGTAATGGTCATGCGGGAATTAGTTTATCTTCTGGTGGCGACTACAGTGTTGTTTCTGGTAATGTTTGCAAAGGTAATAGTTGGCAAGGTATTAATGTATATGGCGCCGATTATAGCATCATTATTGGCAACAAACTTCATGACAATGGAGGTAGTGATGGTTATAGTGGTTTAAGGATTAAAGAGAGCATTAACAATTTCATTATTGGCAATGCCATCACTGATACTGCTGGCACTGGCTATGCTATTGAGATTGCTTCAGATTCCACTGGCAATTACCTTTCCAACAACTATTACTCTGGCACTGGTGCTTCCTCTATCAGTGATTCTGCTACCACCACTATTTATGCTTCTCAACTTTCAGAAGATGATCTCATTTTCAAAACTTCTGGCAATTTTGGCTTTGGAACCACAACTCCTTTATCAGATTTTCATTTCTTTAGTGAAACTACTTCCACAATTTCTCTTGATTCCTCTTCAACTACAACTGGTGCCTGCCTCAAACTCAAAGACATCGATGGAGATGGCTATACTTATTGTACTGCAAATAATGGAAGTTTAAGTTGCACGACAACGCCATGCGAATAAATTAAATAGAAACTCATAGAAACTCATAGAAATTCATTGAAATTTATTGGTTAAATGAAGTTCAAGTGCAAAGCGCAAAACTCAAAACTACAGCTTAAAGCGAAAAAGTAAATAAATCCGAAATCCGAAATCCGAAACAATGACCAACCCTGAACCATGTAGGGTTCAGGGTTGCCCTGTACCCTTTAGTGGTACTGGGCAAAATCCAACCCAGAACCACTAAAGGGTTTTGGAAATCCCGCATCCTTTAGTGGTACAGGGCAAATGTTCAAAATACCCACCCCCTCCTTACTCCTCCCCCTCCCTCTAGGAGGGGGAGGAAATAATAGGTAGGATTCCCTTATTTCCTCTCACTCCCTCTGGGAGGGGGAGGATTAAGGAGGGGGAGGGATATTCTTTTTACATTTTAAATTTTCATTTTGATTTTTGATTTTTGAATTTTGAATTTAAATCCATGAACATCAATAAATTTCAACAAATTTCTATAAGTTTCAACAAGTTTCTACGAATTTCTATAATTATTATCCTTTTCCTCGGAATTCTTCTTTTTATCTCCCAAAAAAACTTTTCACTTCCTCAACCAACTACTAAAGCCCAATCAAGTTATGTTTCTATTGGCAAAGGTTGCACCAATGCCTACTACATTGATAAAGATTGTGATGGCTATGGAGTTGCCTCTCCAAATGGCCCTGATGCCGATGACAATGACCCAGAGGTAAATACGCCAGAAACAGTCATTGCCAAATATGGAAATCTCACAAATTTCCTACATCATCTAGGTTATTATCCAGATAGAATCTTCTATATTGCTACAAATGGAAATGATAGCACGGGAGAGGTAAATAATATTAATAAACCTTACAAAACTTGGGATGCAGTCAATTCTCTTCTTCAGCCAGGGGATGCAGTGATTTTTAAAGGAGGTATTTATAATTACCTTGGAAATTATGCAGTTGGATGTTCAAATTTAAATGGAACCGCAGATAAACCTATTATTATTATGGCTTATCCTGGAGAGAAGGCTATAATAGATTCCACAGGAAGTAATATATCTATAGCTAACTCAAGTTATTTAACCTTTGATGGATTTGTTCTTGACAATACTCAGAGTTTGTGGGGGAATGGTATTAGTGGGCATTATTTTAACCATTTGACTTTCAGAAATATTGAAGCAAAGAGACATGCATCTGGTATGCACTGTGGTCAAAAGTTACATAATATTCTTATTGAAAATTGTGTCATTCATGATAATCCACAATCTCATGGTATTTATCTAAATGGTGATACTGTTGAGAAGAAAGCCGAAAACATAATAGTAAGAAATTGTCTAATGTACAGGAATGGAAGGCATGGATTTCAATTTAACGGAATAGCTGATAATATCCTTTGTGAAAATAATATAATTCACTCCAATGCATTAGGTGGGTTTTCTCTTTTAAGAGGAGTTCGTAATTCTATCTTTAGAAATAATCTTATTTTTAATAACACCAGACCAGGTTTTATCTTTTTTATTTATGATTGTCCTTATGGTGATGAAAGATCTGAAGATAATAATCTTATAATAAACAACATAGTTTGGGAGGGTAAATATGAAAATGAAATGGGAGGAGGTACGCAGGAATATAAAAGTGCAGTAGTATTTAATGATAGTATAGGGAGTTTTACCTTTACTAATAACACCTTTCGCAATAATATCTTTGTAACTTATAGTGCAGAAACATTTTATTTTAACCAGCATAGACACTTTCCATCAACCACTATAGAAAACAATATCTTTTACAAGATGGGAAATCATCCAAATATAGTAATGACATCTGATAATGGTGATTATGATTTTGAAACCTTTGAAAGTATGAGTAGCTTAGTCAAAAACAATCTCCTTGCAGACCCAAAATTCACTGATGTCTCAATAGATTACAACCTTACCCCAGAAAAATTCAACTTTGATTACCTCTCAGATAGCCCTGCCAAAAATCATGGAACAACTACTGATGCCCCATCAACTGATTTAAGAGGCAATCCAAGAGATGAACATCCAGATGCTGGTTGCTATGAATATGGATACCTACCTCAAAATTTAACAATCCTCACTTCAACATTACCTCAAGGAATTGTTAATCAATCCTATACTGCTACTCTTCAAGCCACTGGCGGTACTTCTCCTTATACTTGGTCAAAAATTTCAGGCAATCTACCAAATGGATTATCTCTAAATTCATCAACTGGTATCATTTCAGGAACTCCAACAACTCAAGGAACATTTAATTTTACAATTCAAGTTAAAGACAATGAAAACAATACTGCTACCAAAAGTTTATCAATTACCATTAATCAACCAGATACTACTCCACCAACAAGAAGCAATGGCTCACCAACAGGAGAACTTCCAGCAGGCACCACTCAGATAACTCTCTCTTTAACCACAAATGAGAATGCTACCTGCAAATATTCAACTACTCCAAACATTCCATATGCCTCAATGACAAACACCTTCTCAAACACTGGCGGAACTTCTCATTCAACTACCATTACTGGACTTTCAAGTGGCAATACCTACAATTACTACATCAAATGCATTGATACCTCTAACAATGCCAACACTGATGATTATACCATCTCTTTCTCTATTGCTTCCCCAGGTGAAATAACTACAGTTGTTAGCAAAATTAAACCTGATTGCACCGGAGAATCTGGACTTTGCTTTACTTCTTTAGCTGCCTGGGAAGAAGCAAGACAAGGAGATATCACTGCCTCAGGTAGAAATACCATTGAAGTAGCAGAATGCTATCCAATGGTAGATACTACCCCCGTAGTGATAGATGGCTGGAAAACAGATGCCAATCATTATATTAAAATCTATACTCCAGAAACTGCTAGGCATAATGGTACTGCTGGAACTGGCTATCGGTTGGATATCACAGATGGAACTTATGTAATTTATATCCGTGAATCTCATGTAAAGATATTTGGACTAGAGCTAACTGGAAGTGGAGTTTACAATGGCTTTTATATGGCGGAATATGAAGATTTAGATGATATAGAACTTGCCTACAATTTAATACATGACTTAGAGGAAACTGATAACGAGTCAACAGGGCTTAGGATAGCTGCTTCTGCCCATTATGTTTCCAACCTCAAATTCTATAATAACATCATATACAATATAGGTGGTCGTGGTTTTTGGTGCCGTAGCAGTAATGCTTCAAACAGTGGTAATGTATTTAACAACACAATCTTCAAATGTAATGAATCAAACAATATATACGGAGCAGGCATCCGTGATGATTCAGGCCAATTAGTCTTCAAAAACAATGCTGTATTTGATAGTGGCAATAAGGACTACTATGGCAATGAAGCCACTCAAAATGGCGGCTCAAACAATGCCTCCTCTGATAACACTGGCAGCTCAGGATTGCAAAATTTAAATAGTGCTGACCAGTTTGTTAACACAACTGATGGAAGCGAAGATTTACATCTAAAATCTGGAGCTGATTTAATTGATGCAGGGACAGATTTGTCAAGTTATTTCACTGATGACATAGATGGCCAAAACAGAATAGGCACCTGGGATATTGGAGCAGATGAAAGAATTGAAAGTACTTACTTAAAAGGAGATCTTAACCAAGACAACAAAGTAAATTCTTCAGATTTCCAAAT
>Ga0190306_1000454_pt1 | contig 13938 bp, 15 predicted proteins | sample 48700734_MG_FD_161657 | JGI IMG/M metagenome (GOLD analysis project Ga0190306, IMG submission 161657) | Hydrothermal vent sediment bacterial communities from Southern Trench, Guaymas Basin, Mexico - 4870-07-3-4_MG | ecosystem: Environmental > Aquatic > Marine > Hydrothermal vents > Sediment ... | reverse complement strand
AACGCTAAAGAGAGATGGTGCTCCGGCCGGGATTCGAACCCGGGTCTGCGGCTCGAGAGGCCGCCATACTTGACCGGACTATACTACCGGAGCCTTATTCAATGAGGATTTTTCTGCCCACGAGCTCAAAAACGTTTTTCTCTATTTTATATTTAGCGTCGCGGATTCTTTTCAGCATCTCTTCGTTTTTTGCTTCTATTTTTGCTCGTTCGGACAGTATTCTTCTGTTTTCGTGCTTTAGTTTTTCTAGTTTTTCTTGGAGTTCTGCTATGTTTCGCCGTATATCTCTTGTTTCGGGCGATGTAGATAGTTGCTTTTTTAATGTTATTGCTTTTTTGCATTTTTGTTGGAGGTCGTCGAGAAGGTTTTTGTCTAGAATGCTGTGTATGGCTTGTTCTGCTTTTCTTTTTTTGTCTTGTTTCAGTTTTAATTCGCTTTTAGCCATTGCGGTGGCTAGTTTCTGGAGGATTTGCCTTAAAATGGGAAAACCTTTTTCTTCTGTTGCCAGAGCCTCAAAAGGATTTTCCATATACTGGTCGAGTTTTTTCAGTTCTTCGGGAGTTAAGCCTCCTTGACGGAGTGCGAAAGATTGAAGCTTCATAAAGGGCTTTCGAAGGTGACGGAAAACGTGTTTTGCTTCTAACCTTAACTTTTCAATTTCCATGTTAATCGTATTCAACGAAGTTAATGTTTCATGAGCTTCTAGGCGTGTAATTTTCTGCTGAATTTCGTTTATACGATTCTCGATTGCGGCTTTTTCATCTGTTATTTGCTTTTTCCGGATTTCCATATCGGAGAGCTCTTTTTTCAGCTTTTGGAGCGTCTCGATGAGGAAGAAAGTTTCTTCTAGAGTTTTGATTTTAACGTATTTCTTTGCTAGGAAGCTTTGAAGTTCGCCGAGTTTTTCTTTTGCCTTTTCAAATTCCGCTAGAAACTTTCTTCTGTCAAAGATGAAGAAGGGTGATATTCTGGGAAACCAGTTTTTAATGTCGGTCTCGGTTATTAGAAATACCTCTTGAGAGTCTTGGATAAAGTTGAGGAGTTCGTTGTATGAAATCCCTTTGGGAACTTTAATTCGCCGAAACCTCTCGAGAAACAAGCGTGCTAGCTTGTTTAATCCTCTTGCACGTTTGTAAACCTTCATGTTCCTCCGTTCAATTTCCCTTCGACTGCTTTCGAGGAGCATGTTACAAGCGTCTTCGACCTTCTCAAGTGTTTTTTCCATTTCTTTAAGCAGTTTTTTAGCCTTCGCGTGAACGGGAACAAAGACTGATTCAGTTTCCTTTTCAAGCCATTTTTTGGCTTCTTCTGGGGACAGCTTCAAAGTTTCTGACAAGGGATTTCCCGGATAACATAATTGTGTCGGACATTTATTTTATTTGGCGATGTATGTCTGCCCGTAGTTTTTAGCAATGAGCCCTATGTCTCTCATGTCCACTTTTCCGTCTGGAACAAGCATCGTTTTCCCGGTGATGTCGGCGTGGGGATTCCAGTTGGGGTTGCCGGGAATTGTGCCGAAAGCATTAGCCGATATGCTTATGTCTTCACAGTTTACTTTGAGGTCGTGATTGATGTCTGCGGGGTTCCAGTAGGGGTTCATTAGGGGGAAATCGTCCGAGTTGTCCTCGGCGATTACGTAGGCGGAGTCTCCTATGCCGTCCCGGTTTGAGTCTGTGCCGTTGTAGTCACTCCAGTAGTTTCCCTCAGAGTTTTTGTCCCATCGGTTGGGTTTAGACCCGTAGACAACGAAAATCGCTTGGATATCGTTGTTTACTATATTGTTGTGGTAGAAATCGTTATTCCATGTAAAGCGTAGATGGAAGCCGTACTTGTTTTCTTTAACGTTGTTTTCGTATATCACGGATAGTCTAAATTTTTGAAGGTGAAAACCGAAATCGGTGTTGTTTTCCACGCGGTTTCCGTGTACTTTGGTGTTGAAGCCGTTAACTAGCGAGAAGCCGTAAGTGTTGTGGCGTACGATGTTTTGAGAGATTTCGAATTCGACGAAGCTTGTTAGCCTCATGCCGAGCTCGTTGCCTTCAAAAACATTGTTACTTATGGTGCATGATACACAGTTGTCGCCTCCTATCCCCTTCGTATTATTCACGAACTTGTTTCGCTGCAGAAGACAGTTTTGCGCATAGTCAAGCCATACGCCGTATGAACTGTTTCGAATAGTGAAGCATGTGATGTTTACCCCTTCGGAAATTATGTAAAAACCAGTTCCTCCACCGCCGTCTAATATCGTTTCGTTGATACTTTCCCCGATGATGCTCAGCGATTTGTTTACAACTACGTTCTCGAAATATGTCCCATTCTTCACGAAAATGGTATCTCCATCTTCAGCTGCATTCACGGCTTCTTGGATAGTGCTGAAATCCGCCGGTCCATCGTTGTCCACTGTCCAAACGTTGTTTTCGCCATCGGTGGAGCGAGCGAACGGAAAAATTGATGAAAACATGAGGAGGAAAAACATTGTAGGCAGAACTTTTCGCATTTGAGACTTCTCCTTTTGACTTTAAGGCTTCGAAGAACTTATGTTTTTATGGAATATTTTTCTATAACTTAATCATTGAAAACGCTGTCGAGTTTTGGAAAAATAAAAGGGAAGGGAAACCTGGCTTAGTATTCTTCAGGCATTGGAGGTTTTTCGCCGCCTTTCTCTTCTTTTGGTTTGGACGCTGCGATCACGTCGTCGATGCGCAGTATCATCGATGTGGATTCCGTCGCTGATTTTATGGCTTGTTCTTTCACTATCATAGGTTCGATGACGCCGTTTTCATACATGTTCATGACTTTTCCCGTGTAAAGGTTTACGCCGAAAAAGTGTCCTTGAGGTTTCTCGTGAGCCGCCCTTAGTTCAACCATGACGTCTATCGGTTCGAGCCCAGCGTTTTCAGCTAGGGATTTCGGGACGATTTCTATAGCGTCAGCGAAGGCTTCGATGGCTAGTTGTTCCCTTCCTCCAACTTTTGGAGCGTAGTCGCGTAGGCGTTTGGCTACTTCGGCTTCTGGCGCGCCGCCACCAGCAACTATTTTGCCCGTTTCGATAACGTCTGAAACAACAGACAACGCGTCTTCTATGGCGCGTTCAGCTTCATCCACCATTCGTTCTAGTCCAGCTCTGAGCAAGACTGCGACGGAGCGAGGGTCTTTGCATTGTTCCACGAATATCATTTTGTCTTCGCCGACTTTTCTTTCTTCCACAAGCCCAGCAACACCTAGGTCTTCAGGTTTAAGGTCGTCGAGGTTTGTAACTATTTTGCCGCCGGTAGCCCTAGCGAGCTTTTCCATGTCTGATTGCTTGACGCGTCTAGCTGCGAGGATTCCCTGTTTTGCCATGAAATGCTGAACCATGTCGTCGATGCCCTTCTGACAGAAAACGACGTTTGCGCCGGAAGCCTTGATTTTATTAACCATTTCCTTCATCATTTCCGTCTCTTGGTCTAGAAAGGCTTTCATCTGTGTCGGGTCACGTATCCGGATTTCGGCGTTAAATTCTGTTTTTTCAATTTCGAGTGGACAGTCCAGAAGCGCTATTTTGGCGTTTTCAGCGCGTTTCGGCATCCCGGGATGAACAATTTCTTTGTCGATTATTATGCCTTTTACCAGTTGTGAGTCGAAGAGGCTCTTTCCTTCCTTTTTTATGATTTGGATGTTGTCGATGTCGGCTATTCGCTTTCCACCGCGGATTTCTACGATTTGCTTTACGGCGTCTATGGCTATTTCGGCTAGATGCTCTTTTGCTGCGCCTACAGCTTTGCTGGACATAGAAGTCATAGCTACTTTTTTGAGTATTTCGCGGTTTTCAATATCCACAGAGACGGCGATATCTCTTAATATTTCCATGGCTTTTTGAGCGGCCTTTCGATACCCGCTTACGATGATTGTTGGGTGGATGTTCTGGTCTAGAAGTTCCTCGGCTTTCTTTAGAAGTTCACCAGTCAGCACCACGGCGGTTGTTGTTCCATCGCCTACCATGTCGTCTTGGGTTTTAGCGACTTCCACCATCATTTTTGCCGCGGGATGTTCAACATCCATTTCGTCGAGTATTGCGGCGCCATCGTTAGTTATAGTTATGTCACCTAGGCTGTCGATGAGCATTTTGTCCATTCCGCGAGGCCCTAGGGTTGTCCTTAGTATTTCGGATATTATACGTGCCGCCATTATGTTGTTTCTTTGAGCGTCTCTTCCTCTTCGACGGCTTGTTCCCTCTTTTAGTATGAGGACGGGTTGTCCTGCTTGGGTCGTTAAGTAAGCCATACAAATCTCTCCATTAAAGCTAAAACTCTCTAACCTTATCTAGAGCAGAAATACTCTTTAATATAAACTTTATCTTTAATCTTTCTTCAAAATCACGGAGAAAAAAGAAGGCGTATGACGCGTATTTCGGTTAGATTCTTCACGGTTCTTCGAGAGCTTATTGGTCAAAAGGAAATCGTCGTCGAATTCGCGGAAAGGCACATTACGGTTGAAAGGTTATTGGAAAGCCTTGTTAGACGTTATGGAAAGGAATTCAAGGAATACGTTTTTGACCCTGTTTCTAACGATGTTAGAGGGCATTTGCAACTGCTCGTTAATGGGCGGAACATAGCTTCTCTAAGCGGTTTGGACACTAGGCTTGAGGATGGGGATGTGTTTGCTATTATCCCTCCCGTTGGAGGGGGATAAGTCAGTTTTCGAATTATTTCGGGTTTAGAATTATTGTTTTTTGCGGAATATTTATATATTAAGACGTAAGACGTAATAGGCAATATAGAGGATACAGAAATGCCCAACAACAAAAACGGCAAAAAGGAAACAAAACCCACCGTCTATTTCCACCTAGAAAACACTATACGCTTGCGAGCGATCTAAACCCCTTTTCTTTTAATTCAATTAAAAAATAAAGAGGGGAAGAAACTTAGCGCCCCATAATTTTACGCGTGGCTATTTCGATATCTTCTGCTTTAACGGTTTTTCTTCCAGCATGCATAGCGTAATCAATCGCTTCCTTCGCGATCTTAATCCCTATCTCCTCGAGAGCCTCAGCTAGTTTACGCGCAGCAGCCTCGCTTACTCTATCGGCGCCAGCCTTCTTGCAAATCCTATGCATAGGCGCTATAGACAATTCCAAATTAGCCATTCAAACTCCTCCGTAGCTTCTTTTCTTATTTCAAGCAATATTTAACGATATCGCTCTGAACCATGTTTAAAACCTAAACTCAAAGGTGCGATATTTTGATTTTTGAGGAAATTATAAAAGAGGAAACGTTTCTTCTCAAGAGAAGTGAAGAAGTTGAAGTTCGTCGACGCCCACGTGCACCTTTCAGACCCCGAATACAGAGACAAAATTGACATTTTAATCGACGAAGCAAGGAAGTCTAACGTGGTTGCGCTTGTCTCGAACTCCATGGATTTACAAACCAGTATTGACAGTTTGAAACTTTCTGAAAAATACCCCGGTCTCGTTTATGCAGCTCTGGGAATACACCCGTGGACGCTAAGGGACATGCAGCCGGATGAGTTAGAAGCGGTTATAAGGCTAATTCAGGAGAACCGAAACAACAAAAGCCTTGTTGCGCTAGGTGAAATCGGTTTAGACATAAAGAACCTCAAGAATGAAGAGTTGAAGAAGCTTCAGCTCGAAGTCTTCAAAGGAATGCTAGGGCTAGCGGAAAAACTCGACTTACCGGTTATAATTCATTCTAGGGGAACAACGGAAAAAGTTGTGGAAACCCTTCCCTCATTCAAGCTCAAACGCGTGCTGCTACACTGGTTTAGCTATCCGAAATCGCTGATACCCACCATAGTAGACCGCGGATACTACGTCAGCGAGGGACCACCAGCGGTTTATTCGCAGGGAATACGGCAAGTTGTCAAACGTGTCCCTTTGGAGAATCTCTTGACAGAAACTGATGGGCCAGTAAGGTTCTTTAAGGAGCCGTTTAAGGGAAAAATGACCGTTCCATCGTTTATTCCCATGGTTGTTGAGGCGGTGGCGGAGATAAAGAAGACCGGTGTGGAAGAGGTTGCTGGTCAGATATTGAAGAATTTCGTGGATTTTTTCGGTGTGGAAATCGCTTAGAACCAAATTGCTTTTATTTTGGTTTATTTTCATAGGTTATACTTCGAAACCATGCGAATGCAACGCAAACAAGATTTAGGGGATGGGCTTAAAATTTGGGAAAGGTGCGAACGGAACACATCAAGCGAATCGCAAAGGAACTGGTGAAAAGGTTTCCGAACAAGTTCTCCCACGATTTTGAAGCTAATAAACGGGTAGTCGACGTTCTCGTTCCTACAGCTACGAACCGGGTGCGAAACAAAATCGCGGGTTATATCACCCACATGTTTTCAATTTCCCATTCATCTCGGTCAGAAAAGCCTTAATAGACATGAGTTCAAACTTCCCTTTAGGAGTTAAGGTGCAACAGATGATTACCCATTACAGGAAAAGCTGGGCTATGCGGTATCTGAGAGAAGCAAAAGCCGAATTGATGGCGGCGCGAAAAATGCCACAGATGGCGCCCGACCTCATTATGGAGGCAGTGAGAAAAGCTCAGATAGCCGTATATTATAGCCTCGGCGAACCGGCATTTATAGAAGACGCCGTGCATAAAGCCATTCAAAACGGAGGGAAAATGAAAGACCCCCTTCTAAAATGTCTGATTGAAATTGAAAGGCTCGTGCAACAGATATCTGAAGCCCCGGACTTAAACGTGGAAAAAGCTGCAGAAGAAGTTGACGACGTGATTCAGATGGCTTCGGACATAGTTGAACTTTTCACTGAAGAAAAACTCGAATAGCGTTCGGTGAAACACTTGTCCTCATCGTCAAGTTCAACCTACGTTATCCACCATGAAAAACTCGATTTAAAAATAGGGCTCTTCGATATAAGGGACGTTTTCATTCACGAGGAAATCATTCCAGAACTTTTGGAGAAACTCATTCGCAACATAGAGAGTGTTGGGTATCTTAAACACCCCATAATCTTAGACGAAAAGTCTCATGTCGTTCTGGACGGAATGCATAGAGTTGCCGCTTTGAAGAAGCTTGGGTGCCTTCGTATTCCGGCGTGCATGGTTAATTATGAAAGCCCCTTCATAATCGTAGGATGCTGGTACCGAGTGCTAAAAGAAGCAAACGCAACGAGCCTCGTCCTCCAAGCCATCGATAAACTTGGATTCAGCTCTGAAAACGTGCACAGCATTGACGTTGACACGCTCGGGGTTCCACCGGTTTTTGCAGCTCTACAAGGTTTAAACGTGTCGTTTCTGATACGTTCAAACTTTCGAAATTTAAGAGAAGCCTACAACCACGTGAAGCTCATTGAAGAAACGTTAAAGAGCAACTCGGTGAAAGTGGAACATGAAACGGAAAACGACGCTTTTCTCAAGTTGAAGGAAGGCATCGTCGAGGCGGTGCTCTTAACGCCGAAGCTTTCGAAGAAAGACATCGTGGAAACCGCGCTTTCCGGACAAGTCTTCGCATACAAAGCTACAAGACACGTAATCCCAGCGAGACCGCTAAGAATAAACGTTCCCTTAACCCTTCTGAAAGACAAGAAAAAAACGTTAGAACAAGCAAACGAAGAGCTTGTACAAAACTTGAAGAAAAAAAGGTTGAAGCTTATGCCCGCTGGAAGCATAATAGAGGGAAGAAGATACGAAGAAGACGTATACATCTTTGAATGATAAAAATGGACACAAAAACAACAGTAAAAATCGAGCTTGTAGGTGTTCTGAGAAAAACGTATGGAAAAGAAGCCGAAGAAATAGCTGTGAAAGGAAAAACAGCTAAAATACGGGACATAATAAGGAAACTGGCTGAAAACTCGAGTCAAGAGTTTAAGCGAGCCCTAATCGACCCGGAGCTTCAGGACCCACGTCCGAACACGCTTATACTCGTGAACGGAAGAGAGATAAGCGTTCTAGAAGGTTTAGAAACTCCGGTGAAAAACGGCGACAAAATTGTTTTGATATCTGTTTCTCACGGCGGATAACAAGGGCAAAGAATAAAATAGCCAAGCTACACGACTCTTGTTATGCAACTATACGCTATAAAGACTCGAAGGATAAAGCCGGGAGACAACGTCGCCACGATAATATTAGACGCTCTAAAGAAAATGGATATAGGTATAGATGAAGGAGACGTTCTAGCGTTAGCATCTAAAGCCGTAGCAACAGCCGCCGACCGAATAGTCAATCTAAAAAACGTTAAACCCTCAGAGAAAGCAAGAAGAACCGCCGAAAACTTTCATCTGCAACCGGAATTCGTTGAACTCGTGCTAAGAGAAGCAGACAAAATATTTGGCGGTGTGGAAAAAGCCCTTTTAACACTTAAAAACGGAAACTTTCACGTGAATTCTGGAATAGACAACAAAAACGCTCCGGAAGGACACGTGGTTTTACTTCCCGAAAACCCGCATAAAAAGGCTGAGGAAATAAGAAGGAAAATTGAAAGTTCAACTGGAAAGAGGATAGGCGTCATAATAGTTGATAGCGGGGTGCATCCGCTACGGATGGGAACCCGCGGCTTCGCTATAGGAGTTTCAGGGTTCAAGCCGTTAAAAGACTATAGAAACAGCAAAGACCTTTTCCAAAAACAGATTTACGTAACTCGCCACGCGATAGCCGACGACCTAGCTAGCGCGGCACACTTTCTAATGGGGGAAGCTGACGAACAAATTCCAGCGGTGCTCATAAAAAACGCTGGGGTTGAACTCACAGATGAGGACTGTTCGGGAGAAATGCGTATCTCATCCAAAGACTGCGTGTTTACCAGTGCCTTCAATCTAGAGGAAGCTAAGTTTCTTTAAAGCTTTAATTAAGGCAACTCCTATAACCGTGGCGGCGAAAGCCATAATTAGCCTTTCTATAGGATACTGGAAAGCCACAAGCTTCCAGCTAAAGTTCGACGCCTCTTTTAGGGGAGCAAACAACGGGAAATAAACCATTTCAAAAACCAGCGAGCCCGCCATATGCCCATAAAGAACCGACACAAAAACGATTATGAAAACGCCTAGGAAATTCTTCGCATGGTCATTGGGTTCGTAAACGTTTTTCGCAGCTAAACGCGTTAAGGGCGAAACCAACAGCGCAAAAGCAACTATGTGCATCCACACGGTGAGAGGGAAGCTCCAGACAGGCCCATAGTTTGGGTAGAAGGCGAAGCCGGTGAACAAGCAGAGATACGAAATTATGCATATGTTCCTTTTCTGGTTGAAGAGCAGACCAGAGCAGAATGTTGAGGCAATTCCTGCTGCTAAGCTCCATATTCCGTAGGCTCCGTTGAAAAGAGCAATAGCTCCGCCTATCGATACGGCTGCGGCGCCTAGAAATGGTCCGAGAATCATCCCTATCAAAGGCGCTATAATGCTAGCCACAGTGATGAATTTGCCGTAGTCGCCGATTACTGGAAACAATGTCCAGAAAGAGGAAACAACGTAGCACGCGGCAAAAGAACTAGCTAAGGCTAGATTCTTCGCATCCAACGTAAAGTTCGTGCCGAACTGCATCGTTTAACCTCTACACAGCCCTCTAAGAAACATTCCTTATTGTAGGTTTTCTGGTAAAAACTTAACTTACAAGAAGAGAAAATTGAAAGCAAAAATCGGGGTTTTAGAATTCTTCGCCGAATTCAGGTTTCTCTTTTTCGCCTTTCTTCTCTTTTTCCTCTTCTTCTTTCATGCCCTTCGCTGCGATGACGTCGTCGATTTTCAGTATCATGCATGCTGCTTCGGTTGCAGACTTTATTACTTGCTGTTTCACTCGTAGGGGTTCTAGCACTTTGAGTTCCATCATGTCTCTGACTTTCCCTGCGGACACGTCGACCCCGTAGTATGGGCTCGCCGTGTTTTCATGTTTGGCTCTTAGTTCAACCATGATGTCTATCGGGTCTAGTCCAGCATTTTCAGCTAGCGTCAGCGGAATTGTTTCAACGGCGTCCGCAAAGGCTTCGATGGCTAGTTGTTCGCGTCCTCCGACTTGGACAGCATAATCGCGCAGGTGCTTGGCTACTTCGGCTTCTGGCGCGCCGCCACCGGCAACTATTTTTCCGTCTTCGATGGCGTTTCTTACGACGCATAGGGCATCATGAAGGGAGCGTTCTGCTTCGTCTACTACGTGTTCGGTTCCACCTCGAACCACGATGGTTACGGCTTTGGGGTTTTTACATTCACGTATGTAGACGAGTTTGTCTTCGCCGATTTTTACCTCTTCAACGGTTTTGGCTTCACCTAACGTGTCAGCTGTCAAGTCCTTTACGCTGGCAACTATTTTGCCGCCGGTAGCCCTAGCAAGCTTCTCCATGTCTCCGCTGCTCACGTTTTTAACGGCGAGTATGCCCTTCTTAGCAAGGAAGTGCAACGCTACGTCGTCAATGCCTTTCTGGCAGAAAACAACGTTCGCGCCCGTACTGGCTATGGTGTCCACCATTTCCCTAAGCATTCTTTCCTCTTCGTCCAAGAAGAGCTTCATCTGCTCCGGGTTGTCAATGTTGATTTTAGCGTCGAACTCTGTTTTTTCAATTTCAAGCTTCGCGTTCAGAAGGGCAATTTTGGCGTTTTCCACGAGCTTAGGCATTTGCGGATGAGCCACTTCCTTGTCAATGACCATTCCCTTGACGAGCTCTGTTTCTTCGAGGCTTTTTCCATGCTTCTTTAGGATTTTTATGAGGTCTATGTCCGCTTTGATTTTCCCATCCTTCTCTTCAGCCACTTGCTTTACTGCTTCAACCGCTATTTTCGCGAAGTGTTCCTTTGCTACAGCTACTCCTTTGCTTCCCATAGAGGTCATAGCGACTTCCTTCAACCTCTGCTCGTCTTCGAGGCTTACCGGAACCGCTATCTTCTCCAAGATTTCATGTGCTTTCTCAGCGGCTTTTTTGAAACCGTCGATTATCATCGTTGGATGGACGTTCTGGTCGAGTAGTTTTTCAGCCTTATCTAGAAGCGCTCCGGCAAGGACAACAGCGGTGGTTGTTCCGTCGCCTACTTCGGCGTCTTGGGTCTTAGCTACTTCCACGAGCATTTTAGCCGCTGGATGCTGCACGTCCAGCTCCTTCATTATGGTAGCGCCGTCGTTGGTTATCGAGACATCCCCAAAACTGTTCACGAGCATTTTGTCCATTCCACGAGGACCAAGAGTTGTCTTTATGGTTTCAGCCACTATCTTCGCGGCAGTAATATTGTTTCTTTGAGCCTCCTTTCCAGTTGTTCGAGTTGTCCCTTCTTTGAGTATCAAAACTGGAACGGTTTCCATTCTGTGTTCACCTCCATGCACATGATTACTGCGCAAAGAGGTGATGCATCATAATAGGCAAAATTTTCTGCAAAAACGGTTATATTTAAACTTTTCTAACCGTTTTGCGACGGCATAATGAAAAATAGGGAAAGTTGGGCTATGCTATTCCGCATTTTTTCAGCAGGCGCTTCCACCGTTTGTCGACAATCTCTTGAATCTCGCTGATTACGTGTTCGTGCTCCGGCGTGAACAAGTGTCGGAACCGTCCTTGAATCTTCAGATACTCCTTTACAGGCTTCTTTCGCTCCGGCTTCAACGCTATGACCTTACTGGGCGCCGAAAGCCTGTATTCGCCGTCTACGGCTTCCCACAGGGGAAAGACGCATGTTTCTACGGCTAATCGGGATAATTCTATGCCTTTTTCTGTTGGAAAACGCCATCCTCTTGGGCACGGGGCGATTACGTGTAGAAACGCTGGTCCCTCGGCTTCCAGTCCTTTTCTAGCTTTGGCGATTAGGTCTTTCCAGTAGAAGGGTGAAGCCGTGGCTACGTAGGGAATTTCATGCGCCACCATGATTTCGGCTATTGGCTTTTTGAATTGGGGTTTGCCGGGTATAACCTTTCCCGCTGGGGAGGTTGTTGTCCACGCGCCGTGGGGGGTTCCACCGCTTCTTTGTATGCCCGTGTTCATGTAAGCTTCGTTGTCGTATAGCACGTATAGAAAATCGTGTCCCCGTTCCGCAGCTCCGGATAAGGCTTGGATGCCGATGTCGTAGGTTCCGCCGTCTCCGGCGAAAGCGACAACATCCACGTGTTCGTTCTTTATTTTTCCCTTCCGCCTTAGCACTTTTAACGCCGTTTCGATTCCCGAGGCGTTGGCTGCCACGTTCTCAAAAGCAGTGTGAATCCACGGGATTCTCCAAGCAGTGTATGGGTAAATGGTTGAAGAAACTTCGATGCAGCCAGTAGCATGCGAAGCTATTATTGGTCCTCGTGCGGCTTTCAAAACCAGCCTATGAACAGTTGCTGGAACACATCCGGCGCATGCACGATGTCCAGAAGCGAAAAGCTCCGGTTTCTCGGCGATTTCCTTTGCGGTAAATTTCCATTCGCTCACAATTTTCGCCTCCTTACTCCCTTACTCCTATAAACTGAACCGGTTTCTCCACCCGGTTGGTTTCAACTATCTGCTGTAGGTCTTTGTAGATTTGATGTATCATCATTGGAGATGTGTCTCTTCCACCTAGTCCGTAAATGTAGTTTGAAACGTGGGGACGCGTTTGCAGGTCGTAGAGCACGTGTCGGACCTCGTGGAATACGGGTCCTCCAAAGCCTCCGAAGCTACAGGCACGGTCCATAACGCCTACTGCCTTCACGTTTGCCAAGGCATTTTTTATCTCTTCCGTGGGCAACGGGCGGAAGGTTCGAAGCCTAAGCAGTCCGGCTTTTATCCCTTTCGAGCGGAGTTCGTCCACAACTGTTTTCACGGTTCCAGCTGTTGAGCCTAGGCAGACAGCGGCTATTTCAGCGTCTTCCAAACGGTAAGCGTCGATTAGTCCGTTGCCGTATCGTCTTCCGCTTATTCCGGCATACTCGTCGTGCACCTGTTTGATTATTGGAAGCGCTTTACGCATGGCTTCTTCTTGTTGCCGTTTTATTTCGAAATAGTAATCGAAAAGCGCTAAGGGACCGATGGTTATCGGGTTTTCCGGGTCAAGCCGAAACGGCACGAGTTTTCCTTCGTGGCTTTTTACGAGAGGAAACTTTCGTGTTCCAACGAAGTTTCTAACCGTTTCATCAGGCAGCACTTTCACGTTTTCGAGGGTGTGACTCAAAAAGAAGCCGTCGAGTCCAATCATGACGGGTAAAAGCACGTCCGTGTGTTCGGCTATTCGGAAGGCTTGAATAACCGAGTCGTAGGCTTCCTGCGAGTTTTCAGCGTATATTTGTATCCATCCGCTGTCCCTTTCCGCCATAGCGTCAGAATGGTCACAGTGAATGTTTATGGGCGCGGATAAAGCTCTGTTTACAACTGCCATAACCACGGGTGCACGGCAACCAGAGGTTACGAAAAGAATCTCATGCATAAGCGCTAAACCAGCCGACGCGGTAGCCGTAAACGCTCTAGCGCCCACAGCTGAAGCAGCTAAACAAGCGGTTAAAGCGCTATGCTCGGACTCCACACACACGAATTCCGTGTCAACCTCGCCGTTGTGAACATATTCGCTGAACCTTTCAACTATTATGGTTTGAGGAGTTATGGGGTAAGCCGCCACCACGTCCACGTCAGACTGCTTCACAGCGTAAGCAACCGCTTCGTCTCCATTCATAGCGAGAACTTTCTGCTTAACAAGGGTCATGCATGTTCCCTCCTATTCAACCGCCATTTCTATGGCTTTAACGGGACACTCGTTGGCGCATATGCCGCATCCCTTACAAAAATCGTAGTTGAACTCCAAATCCTCTTTCTCCGGGTTCCATTTTATCGCTCCGTCAGGACAGTATATTGCGCAGAGCAGACAACGCGTGCATTTATCAAGGTCTCTTACAGGTTTGAAGGTTTTCCAGTCTCCGGTTAGGTATTCTGTGCTCGGCACCCAGCATACTCCTGCTAGCGGAATGTCTTTCCATCCTCTTTTTTCCGGGCTCATTCGCATCTTGCCTCCTCGTAGGCTTTTTTTACAACAGCTATATTTTTATCAGCGATCTGCGG
>Ga0190306_1000453_pt1 | contig 13940 bp, 12 predicted proteins | sample 48700734_MG_FD_161657 | JGI IMG/M metagenome (GOLD analysis project Ga0190306, IMG submission 161657) | Hydrothermal vent sediment bacterial communities from Southern Trench, Guaymas Basin, Mexico - 4870-07-3-4_MG | ecosystem: Environmental > Aquatic > Marine > Hydrothermal vents > Sediment ... | reverse complement strand
TCTTAGAGATGCCGAAGGAATCAAGGTACAACAGGAAGCATAATAGCCTGGAAATTATAGTTTCGATTGTATTCTGGCATTGCCCTTTCCTGGACAGCCATTCACTGTAGTCATTAGAAAGTTGCACAAATTGAACCGGTGTTTGAAGTAGCTTCTTCCGGTAATGCAGTTTGATGCTTTCATCTTTCTCCAGGGATTGTAAAACTCTGAAGCACCTGACAAAGCGCTGGATATAATCAGGTTGAGTGAATTTGCGCCTTTTCTGGCAATTGTTAAGGAATCTTTTTAACATCGGTTCAGATAGTTCAAAATTTCTGCTACGTTTAGCGAACTCAATTAGAGAATTAAATACCTTTCTTTGTACATACATGCTGGATTGAGAATAATTACATCCTTCAGAATAATCCAAGGCTCTTGCGATCAAGCCTTTTAAATGTCGAATTGTCATAATGACCTCCATATTGAAATAATGAAAGTCATTGTAGGTCAAGTATTATGTAAAGTTCTATCGGCTGTTAAGCAGCTTGTAATGCCGGTTCAGGGTAAAAACTTACCATAGCAAAAAACTTTACATAGGATTTTGTATGTGTAGTTCGTTATGGAAATGATGCGAGACGTATAGAAGAGGGATTGCGGAACCGGTTTAATAAATATGGACTGGAACTGCACCCGACAAAGAGCCGAACTTTTAATTTTGGTAGATTTGAGCGTGAAAATGCAAAAAAGCAATCACGACGTGCAAATACGTTTGATTTTCTTGGATTTACGCATTTTTGCGGTATATCAAGAAAAGGACGTTTTAAAATCAGTCGAAAGACAAGCCGTAAGAAATTTGTTGTAAAATGTAAAGATATGAACTTGTGGTTGAAATCGATAAGAAATCTGGTTGAGACCAAGGAATGGTGGAAGATTCTGAGATCTAAATTAAGAGGACATTTTCAGTATTACGGTGTAAGTGAGAACTACAGAAGCATATATAAATTCTATAACTATACTTTAAGAATGGTGCGGAAGTGGATGAATCGTCGAAGTCAGAAACGAACAATGAGCTAGGAGAAATATTCTAAATATTTGGAATACTATCCTCTACCTAAACCCAGGATAGTACATAATTTTTACTTGTCACCTGAACGAGTGAGTTAGATTGAAGAGCCGGATGTGGGAAATCTACAAGCCAGGTTCTGTGAGGGGCATGGACTTTCTCACAAAGGAATGAATATGATGAATGAGAGAAAAGGAGAAAGTCACATGTCTACTCGACAAAACTTTATGCCAATAGCTATAGATGTTTCTGGCAAAAAAATACTATTAGTTGGTGGTGGGAAGTTTGCCCAGCACAAAATTATTTTACTAAAGAGATTTACAAACAATATTATAATTGTAGGTTCTAACATATCTGAGGAAATAAAAAATTCTGGACTCCCATACAATGAAGAAAATTATAATAAGAAACACTTAGAAGGTATATATATTGTTTATGCCTGTACAAACGATCGGGAACTAAACAGAAGAATTAGAGATGATGCCCATGAACAAGGAGTTATAGTCAACGTTGCTGATGACCCTGACCTTTGCGATTTTGTCTCACCTGCTATATATTTAGAAGATAACATGGCTGTAGCTGTTAGCTCAAATGGGAAAGATGTTCACAGGTCTATTCTTTGGAGAGATAAGATAAAGGGATTCTTTAGTGGTAAAAGTAGAGATTTTAAATAAAGAGAGCGTTGTTACCCAAGAATCAGAGCAGATAGTTTTAAAAACCTGCAATAGAACAGAAATTTACAGTGGTGACGGAGAGATACCTAAAGATATAATTAAACATCTTTTTAGAGTGACAACCGGGTTAGAATCATCTTTAATTGGGGAAAAAGCTATACAGGGTCAGGTTAAAGAGGCATATAAGTTAGCGTCTAACAACCTAAAATCATCATCCCTACATAAACTATTTCAACGAGCACTGAATGTTGGTAAAAATGTTCGAACTAATACAGATATAAATAGAGGTGCGGTATCCCACTCTCAAGCTACAGTTGACCTACTGATAAAGCTCAACATTAACCTAAAAGATTCATTTATAACACTTGTTGGAGCCCATAACTTAAACGAAAAAATAATATGTTATCTTCTTAATAAAGGTGCCGAAACAGTTTTTCTTGGAAACAGAACCTTTAGTAAAGCTAAAGAGATTTCAGCTAAATATAATTCACAAGCCTTTCATTTAGATGATCTAAATATAATATTAAAAAAAACTGATATTCTAATAACAGCAACTGCTGCACCCCATGCTGTTATTCACAGAGATAATTTTCCTATGGATAAAAGCATGACAATAATAGATTTAGCACTTCCTGCAGATACAGATCTTGATGTACAGAATCTTAAAAATGTGCAATACATCAATAATAGTGGTGTTGAGCAAACTGTTAATTTAAACCTTAATAAACGAGGGTTAGAGTTAAAAAAAGCTTCAATAATTGTAGAGAATGAAGTTGAGTTGTTCCTTGAAAAATTACAAAGAGATCGGGAGAGATCAAATGACAAAAATAAGAATTGTATCACGAAAAAGTAATTTAGCGCTAATCCAGGTTGATGAATTAATGAATCAAATTGATATAGATTGGGAACTTGTAAAACTTGATTCTTATGGTGATAAAAATAAAAAGATTTCTTTAATGGACAATCCAATTAAGGATATTTTTACAAAAGAGTTAGACTTAGCAATATTAAATCAAGAGGGTGATATTGCAATACACTCGGCAAAAGACCTGCCTTATCCACTACATCCAGATATTGAGGTAATAGCCCTAATTCCACCTTTTGATCAGACAGATTCCCTAGTTAGTAGGGACAATATACCCCTTGAGTTACTTCCCAAAGGTTCAAAAATTGGAACAAGTAGTCCCCAGAGACAAAAACAGATCCTGGATATAAATTCCGGTCTTGAAATATTTAGCATTAGAGGTACTATCGAGGAGCGAATTAAGCAAGTTGATGATGGTGTTGTAGATTCACTAATTGTTGCTACATGTGCATTAAAAAGACTTGGTCTAGAGAACAGAATAAGTCAGGTTCTAGATTTTGATACACATCCACTCCAGGGATATATCGCTGTTACCTCTAAAAGAAACAATTTAGGGGTTAGGTCTATTTTTTCTAATTTAGATATTTTACAAGGCTATGGCAGTGTAGATTTAGTAGGCTTCGGTCCTGGAGATCCTGACCTATTAACAATTAGAGCAGATAAAAAACTAAGGGATGCTGATATTATTTTCTATGATGCCCTTATACCTAGTAATTTTTTAGATAGATATAAAGGGGAAAAGCAGTATGTTGGAAAAAGAAAGGATTCACATAGTTTCACCCAGGAGGAGATCTGCTATAAACTATACCGAGCTGCAATAGATGGGAAAAAAGTCGTTAGATTAAAGGGCGGTGATCCGTTTATATTTGGTAGAGGTGGTGAGGAGCTTGATTATCTCGAGTCAAGGTTGATAACTGTTTCAACAACTCCTGGAATAACCACAGCCCAGGGAGCAGCTTCTAGCACTAATATTCCTCTAACAAAACGAGGGGTATCAAGGGAGTTAAATATACACACTGCACACAAAGGTGAACTTAATTCCAATTCTAGAACCGATGTTTTTTATATGGGTGGAACAAAATTAAATGAGATCCAAAAGAAACTTCTTAAAATGAATATTAGTGGAGACACATCTATAATATTAATTGAAAATGCAACACTTAATAATCAATATGAGATTAAAACAACAGTTGAAAATATGCACAATCAGAACCCAAATCTTCCTGTAATTGTAATATCAGGTGAAGTTTCAAAGGATTATTTTCCTCATAAATTTATTTTAAATACTGGGTTAAGAGATCGTAATTATGGGCTTAAAGGAAGAATTCTCCATCAACCTCAAATTGAGATTACAAAAATGGATTTTGATGTAGATATAAGTTTATACAATACTATCCTATTTACGAGTATTACAGCCGTTGAACAATTTATCCCACGAGTAGATGTTAGTGAAAAAAAAATAGTCTCTATAGGGACTGGGACAACCCAGTCTCTAAACAGTTTAAATATTAATGTTGATTATGAATCATCAAAACCAGATTCTGATACTCTATACAGTGAACTATTAACTAAAAACTTTGAAAAGATTTTATACCCATGTTCAAAAATATCTAACAACAAACTACATAGCTTAAATAATTTAAACTCAATACATATTTATACTACATCAGCTCTTGAAGCAGACGAAAAGGTAGACCTAAGTAAATTTGAGGCTATTATATTTACTAGTCCATCCACTGTTGATGGTTTTGTATTAAACTATAAAGAGATACCACCTGTCGATATTTTTTGTCTTGGGAAATTTACAGAAGAGAGAGTTCATCATTATAAGGAAGGTCTAAATGTACAAACGATTTCGATATAAGAGAGAGAGTGAAGAGGTCAGATTAAAATATCGAGAGACTTTTTTAAATAAAGAGGACTTTATTCTGCCTCTTTTTATAGTTGAAGGAAGTGATATAAAGAGGGAGATTCCCTCAATGCCCAAGGTATATCACTTCTCGATAGATCGAGTTTTAACCTACTTAGTTGAGATGACAGAAATCGGGCTAAAAAGTATTCTGATTTTTGGAATACCGGATAAAAAGGGTATTAATGAGGCATTAGATGGCATTGTTCAAAGTGCTGTAAAAGCGATAAAAGAGAAGTTCCCAGACCTTGAAGTTATAACTGATGTCTGCCTCTGTTCCTATACAGAAAATGGCCACTGTCATATTGGTGATAATGATGAGACCTGTAAGATTCTTGCAGATATAGCACTAAGTCATGTTAAAGCAGGGTCTGATATTGTAGCACCTTCAGATATGATGGATGGGCGTGTTTATCACATAAAAAGCAAATTGAAGAAGAACAACTACAATGATATCCCAATAATGTCCTACGCAGCTAAATATGCATCAAACTTTTATGGTCCATTTAGGGATGCTGCAGATTGTGCTCCTTCTACAGGAAATAGAAAAACCTATCAGATGGACTATTGCAACAGAAACGAAGCACTAGATGAAGTTTATGAAGATATCAATGAAGGCGCTACTCAGATTATTATTAAACCAGCCCTATCTTATCTTGATATAATTAGAGATGTTAAAGAAAAAATTGATCTGCCTATAATTGGATACAGTGTTTCAGGTGAATATAAGATGATTTATGAGTCTGTTAACCAGGGTTGGGCAGCAGAAGACCTAATAAATGAAACTATTATATCTCTTAAAAGAGCAGGGTGTGATAGGATAATTACATACTTTACCCCATATTTTCTGGAGAAATTAAGTGAATAATAAGACTGTAAAATCAGAAGACCTTTTTAATAGAGCAGTTAAAGTGATTCCTGGTGGGGTTAACTCCCCTGTTAGAGCCTTTAATAGTGTAGGTGGAACTCCGCCATTTATCGAAAGAGGTGAAGGCCAGTGGATTTGGGATGTCGATGGAAATAGATATATGGACTTCCTCTCTTCCTGGGGTCCACTTATTCTGGGGCATGGGAACAAACAGGTCGAGGATGCAACTATAAATAGTTTAAAAAAAGGAGCATCTTTTGGAGCACCAACAGAGGTTGAAGTAGAACTGGCCGAGATGGTTGTTGATGCAGTACCATCTATAGAGAGTGTTAGGTTTGTAAACTCAGGAACCGAAGCTGTTATGTCTGCCCTAAGGTTAGCTAGAGCTTTTACAGGTAAAAATAAGATAGTTAAATTTGATGGTTGTTATCATGGCCATAGCGACTCTATGTTAGTCTCTGCGGGTTCTGGCATGGTATCAAAACCTTCCTCGGCCGGGGTTCCAGATAGTTTCTTAGAACATACAATCTCAATTCCTTTTAACAATAGAACTGCAGTGAAAGAAGTATTAAACAGTTCAGATGATATAGCCTGTATTATTTTGGAACCTGTTCCTGGAAACATGGGAGTGATACTTCCAAATAACGGATATCTACAATTCCTAAGGGATATAACTGAGGAAAATGGAATTATACTAATCTTTGATGAGGTTATTACTGGTTTTAGACTGGCACTGGGTGGAGCCCAGGAGTTATTTGACATAGAACCAGATTTAACAACACTTGGTAAAATTATCGGTGGAGGTTTTCCTGTCGGTGCCTATGGTGGTAAAAAAGAGATTATGGATATGGTTGCTCCTTTAGGGGATATGTACCAAGCAGGAACTCTCTCTGGTAATCCTGTTGCCATGTCAGCGGGTATCGCTACATTAAAGCAGTTAAAAGAGAGAGGTTTCTACAACGAACTCAACAAGAAATTTGAAAACTTTGTACAGAAGTTAAGGGAACAGACTCAAGATCTTCCAATAAGGATCAATTCTATAGGCTCTATGTTTACATTATTTTTCACTAAGGAAGCAGTTGTAGACTATAAATCTGCATTAACAACAGATACTGAACTGTTTAAAAAATATTTTCATAAACTATTAGAGAAGAATTATTATATATCTCCATCGGCATTTGAGACAGGGTTTATCTCTTCTGTATTAACAACTGAGGATCTGCATTTAGCAGCGGAGATAATGGTAAAAACTATTAAAGAGATCGTTTAATCATATTTCTTATATGTTCCAAGCTCTCTCTTTTTTTCAGCATTTTTGCTAACATACGTACCTTCAACAACATTTTCATATCCACGTTTTTTAATTATATCTTTTATATAATCCAAATGGGGACATCTATCGTAGTGGTGATTATCTGTTGTCATACATGATGATAGATGAATAGCAACTTCAGATTTACCAATATCAGTATACTTTTTTAGTTTATTAGAGAAGTGACTCAACTTGGATGACACAGCCTTACCACAACACCCATCGCAGGAAAACGTAAGATATTGTATATCTTTATCGTAATTTTCAAATTTACTATCTCTTTTATAGAATGAATTTGAACAAGCAAATCCACTACATCGTCTGAGTGCTATATCACACTGAATTATTACTACATATTTTGTGTTCATGTGTCTATTATACATTATTTGTGCTTATAATCATAAAAAAGATCAAATTGAGTCTTAATATCATACTCATTTGGTAGGAAATGTTGTATACTCTAAAAAAAAGGAAAGTGAAATGTATAGTGTAACACTGGAAGCGTTGGGTAAGTCGGCGCAAGTAAAGGCAAATTTTGTAAAAAATAGTAAAGGTAAATATCTTACAGCTTCAGCACTAGCGGGTTTCTACGTAGGACTCGGTATTTTACTAATTATGACTATTGGTGGACTCTTATCGTCTGCGGGATCACCAGCAACTAAAATAGTAATGGGAGCATCATTTGGTATAGCTCTGAGCCTGGTAATAATGGCAGAATCAGAACTGTTTACTGGTAATAACTTAGTAATGACAGCTGGTGCTCTCGATAAAAAGGTTACCTGGAAAAGTGCATTAAGTATCTGGTTCTTTAGCTATATTGGAAATTTCATCGGTTCATTTATTGTTGGTTACTTTTTTGTTATGACCGGGGCAACAAATGGTGTAGTCGGTGAATTTGTATTAAAGGTTTCTGCAGGTAAAATGGGAGGAGAGTTTATCCCACTTATGTTTAAAGGGATTTTATGTAATATTCTTGTATGCCTTGCTGTATTAAGTTCAATAAAAATGAAGAGTGAATCTGGAAAATTAATAATGATTTTCTGGTGTCTATTTGCATTTATTACATCAGGATTTGAGCATAGCATTGCAAATATGACTATATTCTCAATTGGACTTTTAATGGATCATAGTGATTCAGTATCTATTATGGGTATGTTTCAAAACTTGATTCCTGTAACTATTGGTAACTTTATTGGTGGTGCAGTATTAGTTGGTGGAACTTACTATTATATGGGTAGGAAAAATGAAGCTTAATTTAACCTTAAACGATATAAATGATGTTTTTGAAAAAATACGCAAGGAGTATAAAATTTATGCTCCTGTAAAAAAAGAGTTTAAAGGGACAATGTCTGATACTCCATCAATTAGATATGATGAAGTTCAAAATTTTAATGAGATTGAATTTAACGAGAAATCAGACTTTTCAGCTAAAGAGATAATACTTCCTATTACTCAAGTTCTGTTTAATTTTAACGAGAATGAATATTCTGAACCTACTAGAAGTCAGGAAAAAATACTTCTATTTGTAAGGGCTTGTGACATTAACGGTATAAGAAGTCTAGATCTTATGTACCAAAACAACGGTCCAAAGGACAAATACTATATCCAAGCAAGAGAGAGAATAACTTTCGTTCTAATAGGTTGTGAGAAATCTTTTAGAAACTGCTTCTGTGTATCTATGGGAAGCAATAAAACCGAGAATTACGCCCTGGGCTTTAAACCAGCTGGCGACAATGTTTATTTAGAAGTTAAGGATGAATCATTCTCAAAGTATTTTGATACGCCCACTGATAACAATTTTAACTTTGAGATGGATTTCGTTTCAGAAAATAATGAAGTTGTAAATCTTCCAGTTATTAAAGACACAAAAATAGTCTCTGAATTAGAAACATGGAGAGAGTACGACTCTAGATGTATAGGGTGTGGTAAATGTAATTTTGTCTGTCCTACTTGTTCATGTTTTGCAATGCAGGATATTTATTATAAAGAGAATGAAAATGTAGGAGAGAGGCGAAGAGTTTGGGCATCCTGCCAGATAGAGGGCTATTCAGATATGGCTGGAGGTCACAGTTTTAGAAAAAAGAATGGTGATAAAATGAGATTCAAGGCTCTGCATAAAGTCCATGACTTTAAACAGCGTTTTGGGGAGCATATGTGTACAGGGTGTGGTAGATGTAGCGACGCTTGTCCATCCTATATATCTTTTTCAGCAACCATAAACAAACTGGATAAAGCTATAAAGGAGCTTAAATAATGGAAAATATCTACATACCTACAAAATCAGAAATAAAAAAAATAGTACAACATACAGAAATTGAGTACACCTTCAGCATGGTATATAGTGGTACAGTTGTTCCTGGTCAATTCTTCGAAGTATCCATTCCTAAATTTGGAGAGTGTCCAATATCCGTATCTGGAATAACAGATGAGACCATAGATTTAACAATTAGAAAAGTTGGCCAAGTAACTAATGAACTATTCAAATTCAAAGAGGGTGAAGTTTTTTTTATTAGGGGTCCATATGGTAATGGTTTTGATATTGAGAACTACAAAGGTAAACATCTAGTTATTGTTGCTGGTGGTAGTGGCCTTGCCCCGGTAAAGGGAATAGTTGATCAAGTATATAATAACCAGGGTCTAATTTCATCTTTTGACCTTATAGCAGGTTTTAAATCCCCTGAACATATTCTTTTCAAAAATGACCTAGATAATTGGGATTCAAGTCCCCTTAATATTATTAAAACTGTAGACGGTGCTGAGAAAGGATATTCTGGAGATGTTGGTCTTGTAACAGAATATATACCAGATCTAGAAATTAACGATATGGGGAATGTTGAAGTTGTTATTGTTGGTCCTCCAATGATGATGAAGTTTACAATAGAAGCCTTTATTAAAAAAGGTGTTCCTGAAGAGAAAATCTGGGTCTCTTATGAGCGAAAGATGCATTGTGGTTTAGGAAAATGTGGTGGTTGTAGAATGGATAGTAAATATATCTGTTTAGACGGGCCGGTTTTTAATTATGTTGAAGCAAAGAAACTTTTTGATTAGGAGATCATGATGGATATTAATACTAAAAAACTTACAAAAAATGCCTATCGTGTAACTAAAGAGAGGTATATAACTTGTTTAAGAATAAGGGTTCCTGGTGGACGGATTGAAGCAAAACATCTAACAGTCCTACAGGAAGTGGCAGAAAATTACGGTATAGGAGATCTTCACCTTACAACAAGACAGGGGTTTGAAATTCCTGGTATTAAAGTTGAGATGGTTGATGAAGTAAACAAAAAGATTCAATCTGTAATAGAGGGGCTTGAGATTAACCAGGTGGACCCTGATACAGGTTATCCTGCGGCGGGAACAAGAAATGTTTCAGCTTGTATTGGTAATAGGGTCTGTCCAAAAGGTCAGTATGAAACTAGTGGTTTTGCCAAGAGGATAGAAGATGCAATTTATCCTAATAATCTTCATATGAAAATTGCTCTAACAGGCTGTCCTAATGACTGCATAAAAGCAAGAATGCATGACTTTGGAATTATAGGAATGACCCTTCCAGAGTACGACAGACAAAAATGTATATCCTGTAAACGGTGTGTTAATAAGTGTAAAAACCTCTCTACTGAAGCTCTTAAAATGGAGAACTATAAGATAGTTAGAGATCATGATAAGTGTATTGGCTGCGGAGAGTGTGTTTTAAATTGCCCAACAGGTGCATGGACAAGGAATGAGAATAAATATTTTAGATTAGCTATTATGGGAAGAACCGGTAAAAAAAATCCAAGACTTGCTGAGGATTTTATTCTGTGGGCAGATGAAGCTAGTGTCATAAAAATTATTCAAAATACTTATGAGTTTGTAGAGAAGTATATCGATCGATCCCTACCTAAGGAGCATATTGGTTATATTGTTGATAGAGTTGGTTTTAAAGAGTATAGAGAGTGGGCATTAAAAGATGTAGAACTCCCTGAATTGGGAAAAGCTGCCACAACTATCTACTGGCAAGGTATTCACTATAAAACAAATCTATTTATCTAATAAAATAAGGGAGTAGGCATTAACTACTCCCTCTTTCTTCTTTTAAAATACAGAAGATTTAGCAGAATAATTAATTTTAATCTATGATATACTGACGTATAGAGATAAGGAGGAAAATGTATGGAATAGATTGACTTATTAAGGACACTTATGCATTATGATTTTGAGGATTTTTTTACCTATTTTACTGTCCGGATAAAACCGGAAAGGGTGTCCTTTTTCACCGGAATATGCAGTCTGGAGAGTAAAGACGATTAGTTCAGGTGAAAATTTCGAATTCCGGGTATATATTCTAATTTTAAATATTTTTTAATGCCCTTTATAAGGTGTTTTTACAAGATGTATCTATGCCTTATAAAGGGTGCTTAGGAATAACTACCCTATAAATTCATTCCCAACCTTTCTTGCCCGTTCAGCTTTATCCAGGTTAATGCCAAGAGCAATTCCAGTTTCAACAAGTATATTCCACCCTGCTGCAAGTTCTACATAATTTTGAAAATAACCAACTTCAGGGATCTTAATTGTTGGGAATAATGTATCTCTGGATGAAATTGCAATAATATTTAATCCAACTCCATCAATTAAACATTCCTTAAATTTTTCTTCTTCATCTTTGAAAGGATTTATAATAATTACTACATCATTTTTATCCATAACTTCTTCAATACCATGTACTCCGTAGGTTCCTTCCAGGAAGTCAGATTTTTTGTGGGTAATTTCGTTTGTCTTTAAGGTCAGCTCTTCTGCAACTCCATCGTTTCTCCCTGCAAAATAGATTGTACCTGCATTTGTAATAGTTTCAATAATTTTACTGTCTATATTCATTTCTAAAGCTGCCTGAACAGCTTTTCCTGCTTCAGATAAATTTCCCATAGTTTTACCAGAATATTTAGCAAAAAGAGCATCGTAAAAAAGGCTTTGTTCTACAACACTTTTTGTTGCAGCAACTGCATTTTCTTTTCCGCATGTTAGTACATGTGTATCTGCTGTTAGATCTTCCAGAGGAGTGTTTTTATTTGCTGTTATACCGAAAAGGTTTTTATTGCCCTGTTTTTTTAGAACTGAAAATAGCCTAATAAGTTCTTTTGTTTTACCGGAATTTGACATTCCAAAAACAACAGAATCTTTTAAATTATATTCTAAGGCCTGAGTTCCGCCATCAGTAAAAACTGCAAGATCTGTTCCCTGTTTCTGAAGATTGTAGAGTGCATGTTTTGCCGGAAGTATACGACTGCTTCCTTCTCCTGTAAGGAAAACGTTTTTTCCAGTAGATAACTTTTTAGAAAAATTAGAAACAGCATCAATGTTAAAATTTGTAATAACAGTTTCTGTTTCAAGCATCTCTCTACATAATGCATATTTGTTGTATTTTGTATCTTTTAAGTACATGTCTTATCTCTCCTTGTTGTATTTTTTATCGTTTAAAATCTTTTAATATTTCCTGTATTAAAGGGTCACTGTAAAATGCAGCTCCTGTATTCTGCCAATAGGCTTCTGCATATTTAACCCCAGCCATTTTCCCAATTTTAAGATCAGAATCTCTCATGTCACCAAAGAAATCTGTTATATTGAACATTAGTTCCATTACTGCTTTCTGGGATTCATGACAGGCAAGCATCTCTTTTTTAATTTCAAATGTGCTTGTCACATCTATAAAAAAAGAAGGATCTGCTATTTTGCCACCCATATTATCCGTAAATCCAAAGGGTGACGAATAGTATAGAAGGGGTGTGAGTTCTGTTGGTTTTTCTTTTGTTGGTATATTTGGAAGAGTTGCAACTATTGTTCCAGCTTCCACAATGGTTGATGTTGCTCTATGGTCAGGGTGATAGTCGAATGGAAGATGAGTAATTACAATTCCTGCATTAACTTTTCTAATAAGTTCGGTTACCTTAATTCTGGCTTCTGCATTGTCAAATAGATATCCGTCTCTCTCATTCAGACAGTAATAGTCTGCATTTAGAATTTCTGCAGCCCGGGCTGCTTCTTTTTTCCTGGTTGCTGCAGTTTCTGCTTCGTTCCGGGTAACTCCGCCCATGCCTCCATTAGTCATAGTAGCAATTGCTATTTTAAATCCCTTTTGCTTTAGCAAAGCAAGGGTTCCTGAGCAGAAAATTTCTGTGTCATCAGGATGTGCCTGGATTGCAAGTACTGTTTTGCTGAAATTTTTCATTATTTATAACACCTCCACATAAGTTTTATCCAGTTCGATATAGTTTGGGATTTCTCCTACAAGGGGGCGCATATATTCAATAAGCTTTTCTGTTACAAAATTACCCCGTTTATTTATAAAATCCAAAGGCATTGCCTTTGCCCGTATTGCAACATTGGATAGTTCTGTTTTCCCATAAGTACATTTGTATGGATTATTGGATACTCTGTTTATTGTAACCATGTATCCGCTATTACCGCCAAGTGCAAGTTTTACTGCTTCTCTGCCGCAATCAAATGCTTCTTCCAGATCTGCTGGTACTGCTCTGTCAATGGCGCACATATTTAAAGATTCAGTTATTTGGAATTCACCTCTAAAGCCTGTGGCATCTTTTAGTATTTTATGAACGTTAAGTCCTACACTTGCACCACCCATAGCTCCGAATTCTTTGTTGTTGAATGAATCTTTTTCCTTTGCAGCACTAACTGGTGTCCCGTCAGAATATAAAAGCCCTTCACTTACAACAATGGATACCCAGCCATACTTTTTAATATATTCTTTTGCATCTTCAATAAATTCTTCCTTTTTGAAAGGTCGTTCCGGACAGTAAATTAAATGGGGGGCGTCAGATTCTTTTCTCTTTGCCAGGGCTGTTGCAGCTGCAAGCCAGCCTGCATCACGTCCAATAGTCTGATAGATTACAAACTTATCAACTTTCTGCATATCTCTTGCCAGAACTCCGGACTGAGCTACGCTGAGCATATTATATCTTGCCGCAGAGGAGAATCCTGGTGTGTGATCAGTTCCATAAAGATCGTTATCTACAGTTTTTGGAATTCCTATTCCTCTAAGATCATAGTTCTGTTCTTTGCAATATTTTTCCACCCTGTGGATTGTATCCATTGTATCGTTTCCACCAATAAGAAAAAAGTAACGGATACTGTACTTTATAAGAACTTCCAGGATTAAAGGAAGATCTTCCTCTTTAAGCTTATGCCGGGAAGAACCCAGTGCAGAAGATGGGGTTGACTGTAGACCCTTTAATATTTCTTTGGACTGGTTGCCAAGATTAATTAATTTTTCTTC
>Ga0190306_1000451_pt1 | contig 13970 bp, 12 predicted proteins | sample 48700734_MG_FD_161657 | JGI IMG/M metagenome (GOLD analysis project Ga0190306, IMG submission 161657) | Hydrothermal vent sediment bacterial communities from Southern Trench, Guaymas Basin, Mexico - 4870-07-3-4_MG | ecosystem: Environmental > Aquatic > Marine > Hydrothermal vents > Sediment ... | reverse complement strand
AGGACTTTATTCAGCTTGAGAAAATGATTAAAAAAATTGAAAATGGAAATCAGGAAGATTAAAATGAACGAAGCGGAAACAAGAGCAGAATTAATAGACCCTAAACTAAAAGCCAATGGCTGGGGCGTTGTTGAAGGTTCAAAAATCCTACGTGAACGCAATGTTTGTAAAATTACAGACGGCAGAATACAGGTTGGAGGCGGCAGAAAGAAGCCCTTAATTGCCGATTATATTCTGGTTTACAAAGGAATCAAACTTGCTGTTGTTGAAGCGAAAAGCTATGAACTGCCTGTCGGAGAGGGAGTTGGACAGGCAAAACTTTATGCCGAAAAACTAAAACTGGATTATACCTACTCTTCCAATGGAAAAGAGATTTATCAGATCTGTATGAAAACCGGCGAGGAAAAATTAGTTAATGATTATCTTACCCCTGATGAACTTTGGAATAAAATTTATTCTAAATCAGACAAGCCGGATGCCGGACTTGCCGAAGAGTGGAGGAATAAATTCTTTTCCGTTCCCTTTGAAGATAAATCCGGAACCTGGCAGCCCCGATATTATCAGGAAATTGCCGTAAGAAACACATTGGAAGCAGTTGCACAGGGTAAAAACCGTATTTTGCTTACCCTTGCCACAGGAACAGGTAAAACCGCAATTGCTTTTCAGATAGCCTGGAAACTGTTTTACACCCGATGGAATTTAAGCAGGGACGGCAAGAGGCGGCCGAGAATCCTGTTCCTTGCTGACCGTAATATATTGGCCGATCAGGCGTTTAACACTTTTTCGGCATTTCCCGATGATGCAATGGTTCGCATAAAACCCAAAGAGATTAAGAAAAAAGGGAAAGTACCTACAAACGGCAGTATCTTTTTTACTATTTTTCAGTCCTTTATGTCCGGAACAGATAAAGATGGAAATCCGGAACCTTATTTTGGAGAATACCCAAAAGACTACTTCGATTTTATAATAATTGACGAGTGCCACAGAGGCGGAGCAAATGATGAGAGTAACTGGCGGGGAATATTGGATTATTTTTCACCAGCCGTCCAGTTAGGCTTAACCGCCACGCCAAAGAGAAAAGACAATGTTGATACTTATGCATATTTTGGGGAATCTGTTTATATCTATTCACTAAAAGAAGGTATTAACGATGGGTTTTTAACACCCTTTAAGGTAAAGCGGATTAAAACTACTCTTGATGATTATATTTACACAAGTGATGATAATGTAATAGAAGGAGAAATTGAAGAGGGAAAAATCTACAAAGAACCCGATTTTAACAGAATTATAGAAATTAAGGAGCGGGAAGCAAAGCGAGTCAGGATTTTTATGGATGAAATCAATCAGACTGAAAAATCGATTGTTTTTTGTGCCACCCAGGGACATGCAGCCGCAGTTCGGGATTTGATAAATCAATACAAAGAAAGCATATATCCCAATTATTGTGTCCGTGTAACTGCCAATGACGGAGAAATTGGCGAACAGTTTTTAAGAGAGTTTCAGGATAACGAGAAGACAATCCCGACGATTTTAACCACATCCCAAAAACTATCAACAGGTGTCGATGCCCGGAATATCCGCAATATTATTCTAATGCGCCCAGTAAATCAGATTATTGAATTTAAACAAATTGTAGGACGTGGAACTCGTTTGTTTGAAGGAAAAGAGTTTTTTACCATTTATGATTTTGTAGATGCCTATCAACGGTTTCTGGACCCCGAATGGGACGGAGAACCAATGGAACCTGCTGAATACACAAAAAGCAAACCGAAGGACTCTGAGGTAAAAGAGAAAGAATCTGATTACGAACCGGTAAAAAGACCTGAGAAAATTAAAATAAAACTGAAAGATGGTAAAGAGAGAGAAATCCAGTATATGATTGCTACTTCTTTCTGGAGTGCAGACGGCAAACCTATTTCAGCCCAGGAGTTTTTGGAAAATCTGTTTGGAGAATTGCCTAACTTTTTTAAGGATGAAAAAGAGTTGCGTGAAATATGGAGTAAGCCGACAACAAGAAAAATACTACTTGAAAAATTAGAGGAAGCAGGCTATGGCAAAGAGGAATTAGCAACACTTCAAAAACTGATTAATGCAGAAAAAAGCGATTTGTTCGATGTTTTGGAATATGTGTTTAACAGTGATTTCAAGCCAATAACAAGGGAAGAAAGAGCGACAAGAGCAAAAGCAACCATTTTTGCATTGCTGAATGATAAACAGAAAGAATTTATTGAATTTGTATTGGATAAATATGTAGAAGCAGGAATTAGCGAACTCGAACAGGAGAAATTACCAATTCTGTTGCAGACAAAATATCAATCATTGGAAGACGCAATGAAGATTTTAGGAGATGTTAAAAATATAAGTTCATTGTTTATAGAATTCCAGAAACATTTGTACGAAGAGGCAGCATAATAATAAAGAACGCCTCCGCACATCGTGTGCTTCGGCTGAAGAGGGGGCGGGAATTTCTTTAAATATTCGATGCTCTGCCCAGCACATAAAACGAATAGAAGTCTTAGCTTAGCTGCCGAAAAACATCTCTCCTGGAATAATTTTGATAAAAGGAAAAATTACAGTTTATGAAGAAACTTGAAGCAGCTATGTTAAGACTTTGTTGGACGAAATCACCGCTGCCAATGTAAGGAAATTGAATAGCTTTTCCCCTGGTTTAATACTGGCAATTTACATAATCGATTAATTATTGTTTTCCAAAAATACTTATTTATTATCATAATTCACAAATACCTCATTATTAAAACAGAATATTCTGTATTTATTCTGTTCTCTTGTATTTCACATTACAAAGCTCTCCCAATGAAAAAATAAAATGAGAAGAACTTTGGTTTGTTTAAAGAAACTTTTACTATCTCACATCATATTCTATCCACTCCCAGCTGTGCTATTTACATAAGAAATATGACCCTTACCACAAACAAGGGAGTTATTTTTTCTGGAAGGGTATGTGCTTAACTGACCAGTCATTTCCAACAACCCTGGTCGGTTGAAAACAACCTGCTCGGGAATGCATCCTTTCATAGTTAAAAAAAATCTCATAGAGCATACTGCCTGGTTGAATGTCGACCAGCAGACCTGTTTTTTCTGAACAAGAAATACCTGATATTTATGAATATGTTCCGGGGTAAGCATGTGTATTGTTTACAATACCATATTAGAGTGTTAAGCTAAGATAATTAAAGGGCACCACCGTAGATGGCTTAGTTCAACAGCAAATTACCTGGTTCCGTTTCACTACACTCAAATTGTCAGTTTTTCTGGTTACGGTTAAGAGACAAAGGAATTAGAATAATATCTATATCTGAAGTAGACAACTTCAGGTATTCGCAATACGTTAACGGTAAGTGGGAGACTTTGTTTTTTTGCGCCTTGCCATCCATGGCAAGGCAGGTGAGAAAATACGGTTTTACTTGAATTTTAACAAAATATCGGATATATTTGTATTGGAGGTATCCGATACATGATTAGCAAACTCCTTTTAAGAAGTATCCTAGGGAAAAAAAGAGAACTTGATTCACATCGTCCTTTAAACAAATCAATAGTAAAAAAGCTAGAAGAAGAATTTTCTATTGCATGGACTTATAATTCAAATGCAATAGAAGGAAATACCCTTTCTTTACAGGAAACAGAAATGGTTATTAATTCAGGCATAACTGTTGGTGGCAAAACAGTAAATGAACACCTGGAAGCAATAAACCACAAGAAAGGAATTGATTTTATTAGATCTATTGTCTTAAAAAAAGAAAAAATTACTGAAAAAACAATATTAAAATTACATGAGTATATTCTTGGTTCAATAGATGATTATTCTGCAGGAAATTATAGAAGAGAAAATGTAAGAATAATTGGAGCACACCACATCCCTCCACAAGCAATAAAAATACCACGTTTAATGGATGAGTTTATGGAATGGTTTTATCAGAATGAATATAATGGAAACGTCTCGCAGTTTGCATCTGATATTCATTATAAATTAGTAATGATCCATCCATTTATTGATGGTAATGGAAGAGTCGCAAGATTATTTATGAATTTGATATTGTTAAAACATGGATTTCCACCAGCAATAATCCTAAAAGTAGACAGAAAAAGATATTATCGTGTATTGAATGAAGCAAATCCAGGGAATAAAGATCCCCTTGACAATTTTGTAGGAAGATCAATTGAAAGATCATTGATTATATATCTAAATACAATAGAACCAGATCAAAAAGAAGAGAAGATGTTTATTAATCTTAGAGATGCAACAAAATACTGTGACTATTCTCAAGAATATCTATCTTTATTAGCCAGAAAAGGGAAAATAGCTGCAGTAAAAATAAATAGAAATTGGATGACAACAAAAGAAGCTATTGAGGAATATATAAAATCTGTAAAATCGATTGGTTAAATTGCACAGTTATAGTAATAACCTGACAGTTGTTAAATGTTTGTAATTTAATAAAGGACAGTAATAAATTATTATGAAACACATTGTTCTTTTGAGAGGAATAAATGTCGGAGGAAACCGCAAGGTGGAAATGGGAAAGCTCAAGATTTTATTTGAATCCTCAGGATGTATAAATGTTTCCACTTAAATCAATTGAGGAAATTACCAATGCAGTTCCCGGTGGCTGGAGAAATGATTCCGAGCAAAAAACGGATGTGGCTTTTTTGTTTCCGGAAATTGATTCAGCCGATATCATTGATAAGCTGCCGGTAAAGAAAGACTTTATTACAGTCCGGTATATTAACAGAAAGAACTACAGCAAAAGCCGGATCAACAAACTTGCCGGAAATGAAATTTATAAATCGATGACAGTAAGAAATATTAATACAGTGCGGCGCATAGCCGCAAATCCCAAGTAACAAGAGAGATGGAGATGAGAAGAAAAGATAAAGAAATCAGCAGCGGCAGTATAACTAATGAAATACTTACAAAATCTGTAATATGCAGATTAGGTTTGTTTGACGGCGAATATCCCTATATTGTTCCAATGAACTACGGATACAAAGATAATGCGCTGTACTTCCATTGCGCTCGAAAAGGTAAGAAGGTAGACCTGATTAAGAGAAACAGCAAGGCCGGATTTGAGATAGAACAGGGATATGAAATAATTAAAAATGATATCTCATGCAAATGGACAACCAGGTACCGATCCATAATCGGAACAGGAACTGTAGAAATCATCACAGATTCTGACAGGAAAAAAGAGGGACTGAATATCATTATGAAGCAGCACGGCAGCAGCACTAATGTGTACAATGATAAATCCCTTGAAAATGTTCTGGTTCTAAAACTTGAGATTGGAAGTCTGTCAGCCAAACAGTCCGAGGATTGGGATTTATAACAGGAACCTGAAACTCTGTTTACAAATACGTATTTATATGGTTATCTAATAAAAAGGAGTTGGGAAAAATTATTCACTTGCCCATTGGGCGGCATTCTTTACAGCCGCAGGGGAATTCAGGCTCTGCGGTCAAAGGGCTCAATCTATAAAGCCAAAACAGGCGCTTCTTCCGCCGACCTGAAGAAGGTTTTTAGGCAGGAAGTATTTGTAGCCGCATTGAATCCCAAAGTAGCCGTTTTTTTCTGGCATTTCTTCCACAGTTTGTTGAACCTGGAGCCGACTCTGCAGGGGCGCAGCTGTTCCTTCACGGATCTCTCATTATTTTTACCGCTGTTTTTATTGAGCCGCCTCTTGTTTTGATCGGTGGGAAGCTTACAGGCTGTCTGAACAATAATCCGGAAATATCAAAATGGATGGACAGGAGCCTGGGAGCGCTGTTTATCAGCCTTGGAATCAAACTGGCCGTCAGCGACCGGTAAACAGGAAGGTAAATTATGGTTGCAAGAATCTGGCATGGAAGAACATCTATTGAAAACTACGACGGATACACAGAATTTATGAAGGAAAGAACTATTCCTGATTACAAAAAGACGAAAGGCTTTGTAAAGCTGTTCTCTTTAAGAAACATAATGGATGATGCTATGAGAGTTTTTCTATCCTTAACGAGTACACGAATGGCAGTTAAAACTTGACGAAAGTATACGGCAAGATATATACTTTGATTTATGGAGCTAATATATGCAAACAGCAAGATTATTCAATAATGGGCGAAGTCAAGCGGTGCGGCTTCCAAAAGAATTTCGATTTGTTGGGAAAGATGTCTACATTCAAAAGCATGGTGATGCAGTTATTTTAATGCCGCATGATAAGATATGGGAAACTTTTATACACGGATTGAACAATTTCAGTGATGATTTTATGCAAAACGGACGGGATCAAGGACAAGAAAAGGAAAGGAACAATTATTGAACCTATCGATCTTCTCTTAGCTGCACAAGCACTTTCTAATAACTTGGTGTTTGTGACAAATAATACAAAAGAATTTAATAGAATAGAAAACTTGAAACTAGAAGATTGGAGCCTTTAAACTCAGCCACTTCATTTAACGAATAGAAGTCTTAGCGCAGCTGCCGAAAAACATCTATTCTAGAATAATTTTAATAAAAAGAAAAATTACAGAGGTTCTTGCAAAAATACTTATTTATTATCATAATTCACAAATACCTCATTATTAAAACAGAATATTCTGTATTTATTCTGTTCTCTTGTATTTCACATTACAAAACTCTCCCAATGAAAAAAATAAAATGAAAGGAACTTTGGTTTGTTTAAAGAAACTCAGAAATTCTAAGTCCTGCACCGTAAAGGGTAGAAGCAATTGCATATTATTTAGGATTTTTAATAACAGAAAGGAGATCTACTATTTCTTTCTGGTTAAGAACTACAGGGAATATGCTTAACTGACCAGTCATTTCCAACAACCCTGGTCGGTTGAAAACAACCTGCCCGGAAGCAAGCTTTCTGCTCAACTATGCATCCTACCTGATTAAATATTGACCAGCAGACCTGTTTTTCCTGAACAAGAAATACCTGATATTTATGAATATGTTCCGGGGTAAGCATGTGTATTGTTTACAATACCATATTAGAGTGTTAAGCTGGGATAATTAACGGGCACCACCATAGGTAGTTTAGTTCAACAGCGAATATAAGGTTCCGCTACGCTGCAACCAAATTGCCGATTTTTCTACCAAGCCTACCAACTTTTACAATCTCGATGTAGTTATTTAAGTTGGTTGTAGAGTAAAGTCCCACGTTCGGGAAGAAGCTACTATACTCAGTGCTTTTGAAAAATTAACCATCCGTTACAAGAGAGATATTATTCAAAACTTTATCTATATTCCTGATACCTCCAAAAAAGACGAAAAAGTGTCTGCCGTTATCCTCAATATTATGCTGCCCGTATGCTCTATTTGACAATATTAAGAAAGCGGAGAAGCTATATATATACTTAAAAATAACAATATGGAAGCGGTTATGCTTGCCTTTGATGAATATGAATATCTTCATAATCTTGAAGAGATGTTTGAGCAAATGGAAATCAAAGCAGTTATTGAAGAACGACTTTCTAATAACAATTCAGATAATAACAAAAGCTGGGATGAAATCAGAGAAGATATATGAGTTATAAAGTTGTTCTCATTCCTGAAGCTGAAAAGGACTACAAAAGGTTAGATGGTAGTATTAAAAAGCTCGTTAAAAAAAAGATTGAAGAGTTATCAAAAAAACCTTTTATTGGTGATCGTTTAGGCAATAAATTCAATATTGATTTAACTGGATTCTTTAAAATTTATGTGGCAAAGAAAAGTTATAGAATTGTTTACCGCTTATCTACTCCGGCACAAATTGAAATTATTGAAATCCGGGGAATTGGTATGCGTCACCGGTATTGGATTCAGATTGACAGCAGGGACTGGATATTTAGTACAGGAAAATACAACTTGAAAAGCATAAGCAGTGATAAATATAAATCGTATCAATTGATTAAGGTAGATAAGAATTGCTTTTTTGTAGAAAATAAAGAATACTATAGAAACCGTAGAATCTGTTAACAACAGCTGCCCTGAAACAAGGGTTAAGATTGCTTGAGCCGTATGATGGGAAACTATCACGTACGGTTCTTAGGGAAGAGAAAGCCTGTGAGGGCTTCCTTTTACCCGACGTTTTAAGGAAACATACATGCCTAAAATAATGCTGCCGAAGCAGCTTTATCAGGACGGAAAGAGGGAAATAATGGTAAACATCAGAGATAATCTTGAATCGGTAAAACTAAAAGGCAATACCGCTCTTATAACAGGTGCGAGCCGGGGCATTGGGCGTGCAATTGCTCTGAATCTTGCAGCGGCAGGAGTAAAAACTGCATTGGTTGGCCGCGATAAAGCTTCTTTAAGTGCAGTAAAGAAGGAAATTGAAAATATCGGGGGAATTGCCAAAATATATTCTTTTGATCTCGTTTTCATTTCTAAAATTGGAAGCTTAGTTAGAAAAGTTGTAAAAGATTTCGGAAGTATTGATATTCTTATTAACAATGCCGGTGTTGCTGTTTCAAAACCTTTCGAAGAAACCACAGAAGATGAATGGGACAGAATATTTACAGTCAATACCAAAGCACCCTTTTTTCTCTGTAAGGAGACACTTCCCTATCTTATTAAATCCAGAAATGCAAATATCATTAATATTACATCTGTCGTTGCAAAAAAAGGCTATGTGAATCAGTCTGTATACGGTGCATCCAAACATGCTCTATACGGATTTTCAAAAGCACTTTCTAAAGAAATTCATGATAGAGGTATTAAGGTGCATACAATAGCACCCGGAGGTGTTGCCTCAGAGATGGTTTCAAGGATGAGGCCGGATATAAATCCAGACGATCTTATTCAGCCGGAAGAGGTCGCAGAGGTTGTCACCTTTCTTCTTTCTCTAAGCGGTAATGCAGTAATAGATGAGATTGATATCCGCCGTGCTGGAAAAATGCCATGGGCATAACAGTCCGTTAGGTGCAAGTTTCATGATTTCCGGATGTTAAAAGAATTTATAAAATTATTATTTTTCTATTGGTTGTTTATAACAAATATGTTGGAGGAAGAATCTTCACTAAATCACTCAGTGTGAGATGAAAAAGACTTAGAGCTGGTTGGGGCAATAACTATTCTGTAAATGTGTTGGGAATTTAGTTGCGTTTGCCCTGAGAATTGCCTGAAACATCTTTATTCAATCCCCTCTTTGTGTTAGCATGCTCCTGAGGTAATTTATGTCTATTAATGGAATGCGAAATATTGGAATTATGGCTCATATTGATGCAGGAAAAACTACTACTACTGAACGTATACTCTTCTATACAGGGAAAAGCCATCGAATAGGCGAAGTTGATAACGGTGAAGCAACAATGGACTGGATGGAACAGGAACAGGATAGAGGTATTACCATAACCTCTGCAGCCACTACCTGTTACTGGAATAAAAATCAGATTAATATAATAGATACCCCGGGTCATGTAGACTTTACCGCAGAAGTAGAGAGAGCTCTTAGAGTTCTGGATGGTGCCATAGCAATATTTTGTGCTGTAGGAGGGGTGGAACCCCAATCAGAAACTGTGTGGCACCAGGCAGATCATTATGATATTCCAAGAATTGCATTCGTTAATAAAATGGACAGACTGGGTGCAAATTTTTACGAAGTAGTAAAAGAAATTGAAGAAAAGCTGCATGCTAACCCACTGGTACTCTACCTTCCTATAGGCACCGAGAATGACTTTACAGGTATAATAGATCTTATAAAAATGAAGGAATTGAAATTTGAAGTAAATTCCAATGGAAGTGAAATTATTGAATCTGATATTTCTCCTGAATATAAAAATCTTGCAGATAAATGGCATGAAAAATTACTGGATAATATATCTGCTTTTTCAGAAGAAATTACAGATCGGTTTCTTGAAGGTAATGATATACCAGCTAAAATGATAAAAGATGCTATTAGGGTTAATACCTTAAACCGTAATCTTGTTCCTGTTTTTGTAGGAGCTTCCTTGAAAAACATTGGGGTTCAACCTCTCCTGGATGGTGTGCTTGACTTTTTACCATCACCTTTTGAAGGGAACCCCATAGTTGGTCACAAATTAAAAGACAATTCTGAGATAACAGTAGTTCAGGATAAAAAAGGGCCTGCACTTGCCCTTGTTTTTAAAATACAAAGCGATAGGGAAGCCGGTGCATTAAGCTTTATCAGAGTCTATTCCGGTACAATTAAAAAAGGGAGTGCCATTCTTAATATAAATAAGCACAAAAGAGAAAGGATAAACAGACTCTTGCGAATGCATTCCAACAGGCATGAATCAATAGAGGAACTCCATGCTGGCGATATAGCCGTTGTTGTTGGATTTAAGGCTGCACAAACCGGTGACACAGTAGGATCAGAGGGATACCAGGTTCTATTGGAAGATATGAACTTTCCGGAACCTGTTATTTCTGTAGCAATAGAACCCAGAACTATATCCGACCAGGATAAACTCTTAAAAGCTCTTGATTCTTTAAAACGTGAGGATCCTACTTTTACTGTAAAAGAAAATGAGGAAACAGGGCAGCTTATTATTGCAGGTATGGGAGAATTACATCTGGATGTATTGGTAAAACGTGTTACAAGTGAATTTAAGGTAGATGCGAACGTTGGAAAACCCCAGGTAACTTACAGGGAATCTATTTTTACAAAAGTATCCCATACTGAAAATTTTCAGAAACTTGTAGCAGGAAAAGAAAATACAGCGGAAATTACACTTACAGTCGAACCTGCAGGAAAAGGTAAAGGAAATAGTTTTACCTCCGAAGTTTCAGAATCAATTCTGCCCAGAGAGTTCAGTGATGCCGCCGCAAGGGGGGTCAATAATGCTTTTGCTTCGGGAATTATGTATGGGTATCCGACAATAGATATTAAAGTAACTATGACAAATGCTGCCTATGATCAGCAGACATCCTCAGCTATGGCATTCGAAACAGCAGGAGCTCTTGGTTTTGATGCAGCATGCAGAAAAGCTGATCCTGCTCTGCTGGAACCGGTAATGAACGTTGATATTTTAACACCGAAAGAGTTTGTAGGAGAGGTTATAAGCCATATAAGCACCCGAAAGGGTGTAATTGGAAGCCTCGAAAGTAAACCTGCAATAGAGCATATAAGAGCCGAAGTTCCCCTGGTAAATATGTTTGGTTATTCAACAGCTCTACGAAGCTTAACCCAGGGAAGAGGAACTTTTGCTATGGAATTTTCCCATTTCGCAAAAAAAGAAGGTGGAATTTGATCCTTCGATACTATTTCTTCTATGCAAAAATATGAGGTGTGACGAAATCACTCAGGGTACAGCATCATCGGTTACTGAGTGCGATGAAGTCGTAAATCGAAGAGATTGGGATAACTTTTTAGTTGACAAGTATAAATTCTGCTTTTATAGTTAATAATTCTTAATACAAATAAATGGAGGAAATATGAGTTTTACCACTGCTGACATCAGAAACATCTCACTGGTTGGACACGGAAGCACTGGAAAAACCTCACTCTTGGAGCAAATGCTCTATGTAGGTGGTGTTATTCCAAAAGCGGAACTCCCTGATACAGGGAAAAGTGTAAGCGATTATACAGATGAAGAAATTGGAAGAAAAATTTCAATACATACATCCATGGCAAGTATGGAATGGAATAATAAACAAATTAATATTCTGGACACCCCTGGTGTAGCAGACTTTGTTGGTGAGGTTGTCTGTGCATACAGGGTTACAGAATCAGCACTAATGATGGTTGACGCCAGCGATGGGGTACAAATTGAAACAATAAAACTTTGGAGGCGTTTAAATAACAGGAAAATGCCAAGAATTGTTTTTATAAATAAACTAGATAAAGAAAGAGCAGATTTTGATACTGTTTTGGAAGATCTTAGTAAAAAATTTGATAAAACATTTGTGCCCGTAACTATTCCAATAGGATATGGGAATGATTATAAAGGTATTATTAACCTTATTGAAAACAAAGCATATTTTATTCATGAGACAGGAGAAAAGGATCATGGAGTGGATATTCCTGATGAATTTCATGAAACTGTTGAAGAATATCGTCTAAAACTTATAGAGACAGCTGCAGAAGGTGATGATAAATTAATTGAAAAATATTTTGAAGAAGGTACTCTTTCTCCAGCAGATATTAGACTGGGGCTTAAAGAAGGCCTGGAAAACTATAAGATAGTTCCGGTTCTATGTGGAAGCAGTCTAAAAAATAACGGTGTAACTTCACTTTTAAATTTTATTTCAAACACTGCACCTTCTCCTGGATGTTATACAGAGAAAGCTGTAGGAAAAAATTTAGAAGATATTGATGTAAAAATTTCACCTGAAGGAAGTTTTAGCTCTTTTGTTTTTAAAACAAGTATGGATCAATTTTCAGGTAAACTATCTTTTATTAAAATAGTTTCAGGTATCTTAAAACCAGACACTGAAATTTATAATTCCAGAGAAGAAAAAAAGGAAAAAAGTTCCAAATTATATAGAGCTATAGGGAAAAAATTAGTTGAAGCACAAGAGCTCTATGCCGGGGATCTTGGGATTCTTGTAAAACTGGATACAGTAAAAACAAACGATACCATTTGTTCTTCAAATAATTTTATCAATTTCAAACAATTGGCCCTTCCCCACCCCATTTATGCTATTGCGGTTTCGGCATCCAGTAAAAAGGAAGAAGACAAACTTAATGATTTTCTCCACAGGGTATCAGAAGAAGACTTAACTTTTAAAATGGAATTTAACAAGGAAACCAGGGAAAATGTAATTTCCGGTATGGGAGAATTACACATTGGTATAATTTTAAATAAAATAATTGAAAAACAAAAAATAGAAGTTGAGAAAAGAGTACCAAAAATTGCTTATAGGGAAGCAATAACAAAATCTTCAGAAGCTGAATATGCTCATAAAAAACAGTCCGGTGGTCATGGACAGTATGGTAAAGTTTTAATGACTATAAAACCACTTCCACGGGGTTCTCATTTTGAGTTTGTAAATGCAATAAAGGGTGGATCAATATCCAGGGGCTACATGCCTGGTATAGAAAAAGGTATTTTAGAGGCAATGGAAGAAGGGTTCCTGGCCGGTTATCCAATTGATGATGTACAGGCAACGATAATTGACGGTAAGGAACATCCTGTAGATTCATCAGAAATGGCATTTAAGCTGGCAGGAAAAGGTGCCATGAAAGCTGCACTTGAAAAAGCCGGAGTAAAGCTGCTGGAACCGGTTATGAAACTTAAAGTATTTGTAAATGCTACTTATATAGGTGATATTCTTTCAGACCTAAGTTCCAAAAGAGCAAGGGTACTGGGACAGGAAGATCTTGGTGGAGGTATCCTGGAAGTTGATGCAGAAGTCCCTCAGGCAGAATTACAAAGATACTCGATAGATATTAAATCCATTACTTCCGGAACAGGTTCTTTTGAAATGGATTTTGACCATTACTCAACAATTTCAGGGAAAATTGCAGATGCTGTTATAAAAAATTCAAAAGTGGAAGAAGAGTAATATAGATTTTTTTAATAATAGAGTCCACCTGAATACCAGGTGGACTCTATTGTTTACCTGTCAGTTAGTGCAGTAAATTCTTTACCTGGAATTTTTATATGCTTGTAAGCAGGACGCATTATTCGTCCACCATTAAGAGATTCTTCGATTCGATGTGCACTCCAGCCGGCAATCCTGGCAATCGCAAAAATGGGTGTAAATAAATCTTCAGGGATGCCCAGCAGGCGATATACAAAACCCGAATAAAAATCAACATTAGCGGATATTACTTTTGAAGAACCTTTTTCTTTAAGAAATACAGCAGGAGTAAGTTCTTCTATTAAATTAAGTAAATCAAATTCATCTTCCATACCCTTTAGTTTTGCAAGTTTTCTTGCTTTGGTTTTTAAAATTACAGCCCGGGGATCAGAATATGTATAAACAGCATGTCCCATTCCATATATTAAACCAGTTTTATCAAAGGCTTTTTTATTTATTATTTTTGCAAGATAAGCAGATAGTTCTTCTTTATCTTTCCAGT
>Ga0190306_1000450_pt1 | contig 13986 bp, 11 predicted proteins | sample 48700734_MG_FD_161657 | JGI IMG/M metagenome (GOLD analysis project Ga0190306, IMG submission 161657) | Hydrothermal vent sediment bacterial communities from Southern Trench, Guaymas Basin, Mexico - 4870-07-3-4_MG | ecosystem: Environmental > Aquatic > Marine > Hydrothermal vents > Sediment ... | reverse complement strand
CTTGGACTAAAATCAAAACCATGGGTAAAAACATCTTTTGCACCAGGCAGCCAGGTAGTTACATCCTATCTGGAAGCTGCCGGACTAATGGAACCACTAGAGAAACTTGGATTTAACCTGATTGGTTATGGCTGTGCAACATGTATTGGAAACTCCGGCCCTCTGCCGGAATCAATTAAAAATGCCATCAGCTCCGGAAACCTGGTTACTGCAAATGTTCTTTCCGGTAACAGAAACTTTGAGGGAAGAGTCAGCCCCGAATCAAAAGCCAGTTTTCTGGCATCCCCTCCTCTGGTTGTAGTTCATGCACTTACAGGATCTGTAAAAATAAATCTTTTAAAAGACCCTATGGGAAAAGATTCAGACGGAAACAATATATATATGAAAGATCTTTGGCCATCAGATAAAGATATAAAAGAAGCAATAAATGAATTCATAAAACCGGAAATGTTTAATGATCGTTATAAAGATGTATTTACCGGATCACAAGAATGGCAGAATATGAAATTCCCGGAAGGGCCTTTATACGACTGGGAAGAAAACAGCACCTATATTAGAAAACCGCCTTTTTTTGAATCATTTATGGAAAAGTCCGGAACAAAGGAAATTGCTAATATTAAGAATGCAAAATGTCTTGGTATATTCCCGGACAGTACTACAACGGATCATATTTCACCAGCAGGGAACATAGCAGAAAATAGCCCAGCTGGAAAATACCTTGTAGATAGAAATATTACTCCTGCCCAATTTAACTCATACGGCAGCAGAAGAGCTAACCATGAAGTTATGATGAGGGGAACCTTTGCAAATATTCGGATTAAAAACAAAATGCTTCCTGGTATTGAAGGGGGATATACTAAGAACAGTAATGGTGAAACAGTATCAATTTTTGATGCAGCAATGTCCTGGGGGGAAGCACCATTAATAATATTTGCAGGTAAAGAATATGGTACAGGCTCATCCAGAGACTGGGCGGCAAAGGGGCCATCTCTCCAGGGAGTTAAAGCAGTAATAGCAGAAAGTTATGAACGCATACACAGGTCAAATCTCCTGGGAATGGGAATCCTCCCCCTGGAATTTACAGAAAATAATTCAGTTGATTCTTTAAAAATATCCGGAGATGAATCATTTTCCATTGGAGGTTTGAACAATATCGTTCCGGCAGGAAAACTTGAAGTAAAAATGAAACTACAAGATGGTAAAATAAAGACTTTTCCTGTAAAAGTACGTATAGACACAAATCTGGAACTGGAATATTGGAAAGCAGGAGGCATTTTAAACTATGTTTTACTTGAGTTTATGAAATAAACATAAACAGTAAAGTCCATTTTCCCTCCAAAAATACAGTATTTTATCAGTTTTACAGGTATTAATGGCAAGTTTTAAAAAGCAAAAATCAATTTTATCCCATACTAAGGGTTATGGAACAAAAAAAAATATTTACCATACAGCCCAGAGAAAAACTAATGATGTATGGAGCCCAGCATTTATCAGACAAAGAATTAATGGCAATTCTTCTGGGAACAGGCATAAAAGGGAAAAATGTAATAGCTCTGGCAGACGAAGTATTAACTACACTGGATCAAAATAATTATAAAAGCACAATAAAAGATTTACTAACTGTGTCCGGTCTTGGAAATGCAAAGTCTACACTAATAACTGCATCCTTAGAGCTATCCAGAAGAATACTCTGCCCTGAGAGAAGAAAAATAACAGCTCCTGCTGATGCACTTCCCTATATTAATCATTATTCAGACAGAAAACAGGAACATTTTTTATGTCTTTCACTAAATGGTGCCCATGAAGTTATTCAATCAAGAGTTGTGTCTATAGGGCTTGTTAACCGTACACTTGTTCACCCCAGAGAAATATTCTCTGATCCCCTAAAAGATAGGGCAGCCGCAGTTCTAGTTGCCCACAATCATCCATCCGGAAATATAGAACCCAGCCAGGAGGATATAGATATAACAAGAAGAATTAAAAGTGCCGGACTTATTCTTGGAATAGAGCTTCTGGATCATATTATTTTTACAGAAAATACATACTACAGTTTTTTGGAGGAAGGGAAAATCTAGGAACTGGTGCTTCGATACATTTAAGCACTCAGCGACTGAAGAAGAGCAAAAACAACCAACAGCAGGTGGTACCGTACCCTGAGTAATTGCGAATTTTATTGTAATAGTAACCTATTAAAGTGCACATATCAATTGTATCGAAGGGTATCGATAGGAGTTGTACTGATGATTAGAGAAGAAAGGAAAACTAAAATACTTTCTTTTTCAACAATTTTTGTTTATTATGGAGTATGGATGATATGGAATTAGAGTTAAAGAAAACTGAACACAAATTCACTTATAAAGATTACTGCTCCTGGCCAGATGACGAAAGATGGGAACTTATTGATGGTGTAGCTTATGATATGAGTCCGGCTCCATCCAGAAGACATCAGGAAATAAGTTTTGAATTAGCTGGTCTTATCAGAGAATACCTTAAAGGAAAAGAATGTAAAGCGTTTGCTGCTCCATTCGATGTTATCTTGCCTAACTTTCCAATTGAAAATGAGGATGGAATTGATACCATAGTTCAACCAGATATCTCTGTTATTTGCGAACCATCTAAAATAGTTGACAGGGGCTGCCTGGGAGCTCCGGATTTAATTATTGAAATTCTCTCCCCTTCTACCTCAAAAAAAGATCTCAATGAAAAATTTCAGCTCTACGAAAAACATAGAGTTAAAGAATACTGGATTGTTGACCCGGGAAATAAATATATCCAGGTTTTTCACTTACTTACAGAGGGTAAAAACTCAGGGAAATATGATGAGGGGACACTAATTCCCCCTGCAAACTGGCGGGAAGATAATAATACTATTGCTGAATCAGTTGTGCTTGAAGGTTTCCAGGTGAATGTTAAAGAGCTTTTTGATTCTTTGGAGTAAATTTTAAACCCCAAACCCTCTCCCAATATCCATTGGCTCGATTCTTATAGAAGGAGATTTGAGAATATCTTGTTTCCAAGATTAATAGCCGGATCACCATTAATTAAAATCCGGACAGTTTAAGTTTTGGGATCTGATCAATTAATTTTGATGCTTCGTCCTTGATTCCCGATTTTATGTCTGATTGTATTTCGTACTGTTTTGCATCCAGAGTATTCTGCATACTATTTAATGAGTCAATTTGATCAAGAGATTCTATTCTCAATTTCTCCATGGAGGATTGAAGACTCTCATTCTCTTTTAAAGAAGGAGCAATATAATTCTGCAACTCCGCTTTAAGCTCCTCTTTTTTAGCAGCTGCAATTTCATTTATATATTCACCCATCCTTTTTGAAAGTATATTATCTATATTTGAACTAACTTTTATATCTTTTATTCCTTTCTTATCTGCAAATATATCAGCTTTAAAATCTACCTGGTCGATATCATTCAGGGTTTCTTTTATAACATTCGATACAAAATCATCCTTATCCGACTGTTCTATCTCTATATCCTTCATTGAAATATCAATGGTAGTTATTACTCCATCCTGTTTATCAGATACTACAGAAACACCGCTTACATCTGTCATGGAACTCAGTTTTTTTATTTTCAAGGAGGGGATCCCTTCCTCCAATGAAATAAAATTTGAAGGGGAGCTAATTTCCATTTCAAACTGTCTTTCAGCCTCTGCGCGCATATCAATAAATCCATTCAGACTAATTCCTGATAAACTGCTCTTCCAGTCAGCTGTAAATGTCAGAGGTTTGGAAAGTTTTTCCGGTTCAATTGAGACAGACTCTATTTCCGCAGATAAAGTTCCGGTACTATCATCACCTCCGGATACAAGAATATGTTCGATGAGAAAATGGGGGTTATCCTGATCAGGGAAAACAAAAACCCGACCTGAATCCCGATCAAAACCTTTCCTTTCTTCCGATTCCCCCTTCTTCCTGTCCTGTATTCTGTTATAAACATTCAAAGCCTTAAGACCGTACTCATAATAATTATTCCATCGATTTCGAATATATTTTTCTGCAGCAGCCGAAACTAATGATCGCCCACTCCCGGATGAAAAATTTATCATACTGCCAAGACGGTTTACATCATCATCTACTGCTGTTTCAAGCCGTTTATTCATCTCTAAAAGATGTTTCCTGTCAGCCATAAAATCATTCTGAAGTGCAACAAGTTCTGTTTTGGTTTCTGTAACTCTGGAATATAAATCCGTAATTTGCCTCAGTGCTGCCTGTCCTTCTGCAATGGAACCTGTATCCTTAACGGATATTGATTTTAAAGATTTAATGTCATTCAAAAGAAGTTCAATTTTCTTATCCTTTTCAGCATAAGTTTCTTTCCATTTTGCTGTTAAAGTATCAATTTCCTCATTCCCCTGATTAATCAAATTCAGAGATACAAGATTATTTTTCTGTTTCTCTAAAAGCACCTTTAAATCAATATCATCTTTATTGACAGCCAGAAAATCCGGGGTCAGGTCTGTTTTTTCGTCTTTACCATCCCGATTATCCCGGGCAGATGCTTCCATAGCTCCATCAACTTCCCTTGGAGTATCCCACCTAAAATCAGTTAGAGACATTTCTTCTACCCTAACACGCTTACTAAGGAGTTCTGCAATATTTACTCTAAACTCCGATGATCCTGTTTCCAGCAAATTGCGTTTTGTATGATCTGCATCAGCTATTGACAGAGACTGGTAGGAAAAATTTCCATTTATTAGAGAAAGATGAAGTCCTTTTACTTCTGCTTTTGCCTGAAATACAGATTCGAGACCTGTCTCAACTGCTCTGGTAAGTAATTTATCTTTAAAAAACAAATTAAAAATCAATATTGTTGCAACGATAAAAAGTACAATAAATGCTTTCCACCGGGAAACCATTCCCTTATTCTTTCTAATAGATTTAGCAAGAGGCTTTAACCTTACAAGAACATCTTTGGGAATTTCCCGGATAATCTCCATTTCTCCATCAATATTCTCTTTAAATAAATTCTTAATCATCTCCCTGTCTTTGGGAATATGTATTCTTTTTATTATTTTTTTATTAAAAGCCTTTGGAGTATATTTTTTACGAAAAATCCCGGGGAATTTATACTTTTTCATATTCTCTGTCCTCTTTTTTGAATCTAAGATGCCAATACTGATAATTTATGTACAGATGAAGTTAATCTGGATATAACAGGGATCCTCTTTATAGCCTTTATAAATCTGCTTTCTGTAATTTTGGGAGAGATCTTCTTCCTATAGATTTTTATTACAAAAACAAAAAGAAAGAAAACAGGCAGCCAAAGGATAATTCCTAAAACAAAACCACCCATTACAATCGAATTATTAAAATTGCTATATGGAATTAAAGGAATATTATTTAGAACAGTAAAAAAATTGTATAATTGATGAATACTAAGAATAAATCCCCCAATGTGGTCAAGAAAGGGGTCAAAAAATGAAATAAACAACCTGAAAAATCCCAAACTTAGGAGCATTGCCGCAATGTTATGTTTAAGAAAAAATGCAATTACGAATATAGCGATCCATAAAAGATTTTCCCCTGGTATTAAAGCCAGTAGAAGACCAAAAGCAATTCCTGAGGCAAGCTCAGAAGGACGGGAGTTACTGTTAAGGGCAACTATTAACTTTGCAATAAAAGAAATCATATTTCCCTCCAATTAACCTGTCTATAGAGCCGCCTTCAAAACTATAACTGATTACCCCGAAAAGGTATTCCAAGCGGCTCAAAATGCAGGAAATTGTAAAACTCTTCGAGGTTTACAATTTCCTCTGTAATAATATCTTATTTAATTACAGAACTAAGTCAAGATTAGGAGGGATGAGGATAATAATTAACACCTGTATACAATTTTATTACAGGTGTTATTGTTATCAGGCAGACTGACGACGGCGTTTGTTAGGCCCACTGGATTTTGGTCCAAAAGCTCCCATGGAGTTATTTTTTGATTTAAATTTACCCGGCCTATTGGTGTTTTTTGTAGATTTTACAATCTGATTTACTTTAGTAGATTTATTATTTGAAGGTACTTCAAAAACAGGTTTAAAACCAATAACATTACCTTCGGGAATAGACATATTTAATAGCTTTTCAATCCTCTTTAGATACTGCCTGTCATCAGCAGAAACAAGAGAAATAGCTATACCGGACTTACCTGCTCTACCGGTTCTTCCTATCCTATGAATATAATCTTCTGATATATTTGGTAAATCAAAATTAACAACATGACTAAGGTCTTCCATATGAAGACCTCTTGCAGCAACATCTGTTGCAACCAGAGCCTGCATATCTCCCTTCATAAAGGACTTTAGAGCTCTAACTCTTGCAGCCTGACTTTTATTTCCATGAATTGCCACAGAAGGAATTCCACCCTTATTCAGTTGTGATGTAAGACGGTTGGCTCCATGTTTTGTTCTTACAAAAATTAAAACACGATACCAGGATTCTTTTTTAATAAGATGAGCCAAAAGATGGCGTTTCTGATTTTTCTCTACAAAATGAACCAGCTGCTCAACTTTTTCTGCAGGAGCATTTCTTTTTGTAACTTCAACAGAAACAGGATCCCGAAGAATTCCCTTTGCAAGTTTTTTAATGTCATTGCCGTAAGTTGCAGAAAACATTAAATTCTGGCGTTGTTTTGGAAGAAAATTAATAATCTTATTTATATCTTTTATAAAACCCATATCCAGCATCCTGTCTGCTTCATCAAGAACCAAAATTTCCACATTGGAAAGATTAATTGTTTTTTGCTGCAAATGATCCAGAAGACGGCCTGGTGTTGAAATTACTATATCGATACCCTTTCTTAAATTAGCTATTTGGGGATTAATTTTAACTCCACCATATATTTGCATAATATCCAGTGATAAATATTTTCCATAATCCTGAAAACTCATCCCTACCTGATCTGCAAGCTCCCTCGTAGGGGTAATTACCAGAGCTCTGGGGTTTCTGGCACCTCTGGAAGTTTTTTCACTTAATTTTTCAAGTATAGGTAAAGCAAATGCTGCTGTTTTACCTGTACCAGTTTGAGCTCCTCCTAATACATCCTGTCCCCTTAATATTGAGGGAATTGCCTGAGCCTGAATAGGCGTAGCTTTAGTGTAGCCTCTAGAGCTTACAGCTCTAAGAAGCCCTGGTTTTAGACCCAGTTCTTCGAATTTCATTATTTCTCCTGAAAAGAATGATAAAAAAACCTTATTTAAAGATCAACATAACAATTCGGTACTTTTTATCATTCCTCTATATTCGCTTTCGAGCACTTTCCCTTGATTTCTATGGTTAGATTTTACCCCACCCATTTCATGGAAAGTCTCTGCCGCTGAATGATAAAAAAACCTTATTTAAAGATCAACATAACAATTCGGTACTTTTTATCATTCCTCTTGAACCAGCCTGCAGAAGTTTTTTGCTCCAGTCCAGGCAAAGTTCTGTTTATTTGTTTTTTATATGTTTTTAGACCGGAAGTTAACACATTTGAGTCTGGAACCTAACACGGTATCCAGGTAAATGTAAAGCACCTTGAAAAAACTCAAATTTCTTTATATTAATAAAAATATTTATATTCGGTACAATGCAAAGATTCCTATTGATTAATTAACTGGATAATTATAGCATGAATAAAATTTATTTCGTATTTAAGAGGTTACAATGGCAACTGGAACAGTAAAATGGTTTAATTCATCGAAGGGATATGGTTTTATTCAGCAGGAAGGTGGAGATGACTTATTTGTACATACAAATGAAGTACAGGGTTTTATCGACGAAGGTGATCAGGTGGAATTTGAGGTAGGTGAAGGTCGAAAAGGACCTTGTGCTACCGGCGTAAGAAAAGTTTCCGAATAAAACAAGATCAGAGCCAATTTCAGACAATACAGTTTTGAGATTGGCTCGTATTATTCACTCCAATCAATTTTCCAATTATATTTTCCGGATATATGGTAAATCGGGTTTATAGTTCGTTTTTTGAGCAAAATATCCCAACACCCACGGGTAGATATCTTCCAGAGTTTTAACTGATTCTGCAAAATTTATTGCGCTTCGTTTGTTTTTTGTTAAAAGCAGGCCGGGAACAGGATTGCAGGTATGTTCTCCGGAAGTTAAATCTTCAGAATTTCCATGATCACTTATAATTAATATTGAGCTGTCACTGGATTCTAATCCACGGAAAACAGTCTCCGTAAAACGATTGAGAATATCTATACTTTCCTCCAGCCCTTCTTTGTTGCGTTTATGGCCATAGATATCTGTCATAAAATATTCAAAAAAAACAAACTGATTACCTTTTAGTATATTTAACAGGTTCTTTGCAGCAGTTTCAGGTGATATTTCTTTAATATCATAACCTCGTTCCCTAATTAATCTGTTTGTAATATCTGCAAAAACTGCCTCACCCTTTTTATAATCATCAAAATATCTAAAAGGAACACCGGCAGCGTTAATAGTTAATGTTGAGACAGGAAAGGCGTTTCTTCTTCTTGCAACTCTTTTTTGAAAAAATTCCTCAGAATATAAATTAGCCGAGGTAACTGAAACATCTTTATCTTTAAGGGCTTTCATTAAACTTTTGCGTTCTATAAGTTTAACAAGTTTTTGATTAGGTAAGGCAGTTAAATGGTAACCAAGATACTGTGCTGCATTAATGCCTGTAAAAATGGTTGCCTGTCCAGTAGCAGACTGAGGGATTCCCGGGATATCAAGGCTTGCATCTACAGGACAAAGTACACCATTATTTAAAAAAGCAGGTTTTTTAATTTGAATTAGAGGAATTCCTGTAATATCTTTAAATAAATATTTAATAGCACTGTCTGATGAACCCAGACCAATACCATCTATAAAAAAAAAGAATAGTTTTTTCATCTATTTATAAAAATATAGATAATTATCTGTAGTGGCAATAGAAATATAATTTATATCCCAATTATGGCCGAAAACGAATTGTAAACTCAGTTCCATGAGTATTATTAAAACCCAGACTACCTTTCAGCTGGGATTCAGTTAGAAGGTGAATTAAATGTATTCCCAGTGTATTTCCAGATTTTATTTTTTCAATATCAGACACTCCAATACCATTATCACCTATCTTAAGAAGAATATCTTTACCATCAACTGTCATGGAAATTTCTATAGCGTTATCATTATCTAAAAGATTTGGAAAAGCATATTTTATAGAATTTGTTATGGCTTCATTTAATATGAGTCCAATACTTACTGCCTTTTTTGAATCCAGCACAATACTATCTATCCGGATATCCAGATTAACTATTTTCTCTTCTGAAGAATATGCTTCTAATAAAGACCTGGATAAATCTTCGATAAAAATATTCATAGGAAGAGATACAAAATCGCCAGTTTCATATAATTTTTCATGCAGAATAGCAAGGGTCTGAACTCTATCCCGGCTTGCTTCTAAAATTTCTTTTGTCTTTTTATCAGTTATATCACCCACTTGTAAATTTAAAAGACTGGAAATAAGCTGAAAATTATTTTTTACCCTATGATGGATTTCTTTCACAAGTGTTTGATTTAACAGATTTGCTTCCCTTAGCTTTTTATTTTTTTCGCGAAGATCCATTATATCTTTAAACCTTGCCCTGGATATTAGAATTGCCCTTTCAAGTTCCAAAGGATCAAGAGGTTTATTTAAATAAGCACCAACACCTGCTTCTCCTGCATCAATAACCATAGCTCTATTCTCATAGGCAGTTAATATAATTATAGGAACGGGACAAGTTTCCATTATTTGTTTCGAAGCTTCCAGACCATTAAGTTTAGGCATTCGCATATCCATAAGAACAATATCCGGTCTTAAACTCATGGTAAGTTCCACTGCACTTAAACCATCCATGGCTCTTCCAATAATTTCATAGCCCTCATCAATCAGTTCACCTTCGATCATTTCGGAAACAAGGAAATCATCTTCTACAATTAGAATTTTTAAATTTTTACTTTTTTTACTCTTAGATTTCTGCAAGTACTCCTCCACCGGGAAACTTAATTTCAACTAAAGCTCCGTTTTCATTTTTAAGGGTTATTTTACCCCTTAGACTTTGCTCTACAATATTTTTTATTAAATACAAACCCACATTAAATGATTCCAGAGCCAGAACCTCTTTAGAAAATCCAGGACCATTATCTTTATATTTATAAGAAACTGATCCTTCCTCCTCTACTATTTTTATCTCTATTTTTAATGATCCACCGGGATGGGATGCATGTTCAAGAGAGTTGACAAAGAGTTCGTTTATTATTACCGCCATACTTTGGCTTTGTTCAGCATCTATAAGAACAGAAGATTGGGAATTATCAGTTTTAATATATCTGTCTGATGGGATAAGATGTTTTAAAGAATTAATAATTTTTTCAGAAAGCAGTCCAATAGATATAGGTTTCCACTCAGATCTGGATAATAAATCATGGGCAATACTTATGCCTTTTACACGGTTTATAAGATTATTTAGTAGGTCTGTCTGTTTCTTTTCCAGTGTATTTTTTGATTTATTTTTTTCTGCATACAGTATTCCAATTAATGATGAAAGATTATTTTTTACTCTATGATTTATTTCCCTAAGCAATATTTCTTTTGTTTCAGTATCTGCTTTGGTTTGTGAAAGGAGTTTCTGAAGTTTGAATTCTTTGCTTTTTAATTCTGTAATATCATGTACAATAATAAACATAACTTTCTTATTTTTTATACTAATAGATGAAGCCGTTACTTTTACATCCTTCAAAACTCCGGAACTTGTTTTATGAATAAAATTTAAATCACTCTGAGGTTTCCCAATTGTCTCTTTCATTTTTTTCTGTCTTTCAATTAAAGGAAGGGTATTTATGTCCCCCATTTTGAGCTTAATAATCTGTTCATGGGAATATCCATAGAAATTGCAGGCAGCTTCATTTGCATCAAGTATACTCTGATTTTCATAGGGTTCTACTATCAGCATAATTGCATGGTTATTCTTAAAAATTTGTTTAAATACAGAATCTCCGGTATATTCTGAAACCGAGTCAGAAATCGACGAAAAGAGTATATCAGAATGAATATCTTTCTCTACACTAATCATAATCCAACTTTACTATTATTTAATTTTCGATCACGTGAGTCTAACTTGATATTTACTTCAAAGAACACTTATATAGCCATTAATTTATTATAAATCCAAATAACTGATAACGCAAGGATAAATTGAGCTTTTAGAGTATTTGAGTATTTGAGTATAAATTAAAAAGTCATAATTTCCTAGCTCTAACAGTTACCAATCCATTTACAATCTGATACAATAATTATATGCATAATAGTTATATCTCTATAGAACTTATTAAAGCAATTCTGTCCGAATACACACTTCCATGGGATGGAATCCACGGACTATCACACTGGGCAAGGGTAATGGAGAACGGCCTGCGCCTTGCAGAAGTAAACGGAGCAGATAAAGAGCTTGTTGCTCTATTTGCTATTTTCCATGACTCCAAACGCCAAAACGAAAGCAAAGACAATGGGCATGGAAAGCGTGGAGGTAAATTTGCACAATCCCTCCTGGGTAAGGTTTTTAATCTTGATAGCAGGAGGTTCAATTTACTCTATTATGCATGCGAATATCATACAAAAGGACTCACAGAAGGAGACATTACAGTACAAACATGCTGGGACTCAGACAGACTCGATCTTAACAGAGTTAAAATAAAAACTGATCCACATAAGCTTTGCACCAGGGAAGCAATAAAACCTGAAATTCTTGAATGGGCAGGGAAAAGAGCAGGAACCCTGTATATTCCGGAAATAGTTAAGATCTGGAAAAATTGCGTTTAGTTATATTCACTAAATTTGTAATATAAATAATCTATAAATTTTTCCACTTTACTCATAAACTTGAAGCAGAAAAAATATCTTCTTCTCTGACCGCTCCTACGACCGACAACACTTCAAGCAATCGGAAAACTTTTAAAAGAGGTCTCAATATCTCCTGTGTGGGCTGGAGGGAACCGGCCTTAAGTCATTGCAAAGTATATGCCGACCACATTAATACCAGCTAAATTCAAACACCCATTCTCTTATCCCGACATTCAATCTGAAAGTTAACCATCCTTTTGAAAACTTCCATTAAGCCATCTGCATTTAAACTGGAATCACATACTCCAGCTTTCTTAAGCTCCCCAATAAAATAATAAGTTGACTCTATGGTAGAAAGGTAATGGTCTTTGGGTTGAGTCTTAATAGAAAACTGTGACAGGTATTTATTGCTAAATGATAGCCTGGGCAACTTTTGCAAAGACGGGCTCAGGAACATCATCCTCCTGGCCTCCCGCCAGGTTGCATCAATAAGGAAAACAAGCAGAGTACGATTTTTTAAAACCACTTTAAAATCAATTTCATTAGCCGAAGATGAACCTGCCCCGGGGTATAACACCATAGGATAAAATGAAGAGTTATTAATCAGGTTTTTAGTTTTAACATTATCATCAAAGGAATAATCAATTATTATTTCTGAGTTTATCAGGGAAAGGCTTGCAAGACGTCCGGTTCCTGTTCTCTGTTTTTTTGCTTCATGGGGATGCATTAGAAATACAAATTTTACGCCAGGATCTATTGGAGAAATATATTTACAATAGCAGTTATCTATTGGTCGAAAACATTTCAAACAGCGAATCGACATAAAAACCCCATAGCCTGCAGAAACCAGATATTGATAAAAAAAGCAGCCTTTTTAGTAAGACTGCTTTATTTATCAATTATTTAATAATCAGCCCTTACAATATGCTCACTTTCTTATTAATAGCAAGAACCTGGATTTTTAAAGCCTCAAGTCTAATAAGAAAACTTTCTTTTTTTTCATTGGCTAGTTTCCCGGAGAGTTCTTTATAATAGGAAATACCATTCAATAGATTAGAACCAAACTCCCGAAGTTGTTTTTTCCCATCCTCCACAACAGTTTCCAAAGTAATAGAATCAAATTTGGACTTAAACTGCTCTATATAAAGCTCAAGCTCTTTAAGAAACATATGCTCTCTTTTTTCAGATGTAATTAAATTTATTCGTCCATAAATGTGATCTACCATATCTTTTAAACTGCTGACTTTAGAGAAATTAACTATGTTGGGTCCGGGAGTTAATGCAGTCAATGCTTTCTTATCTATTCCCAGAGTTTCTGTTGCAGCACCTGCCAGGTCATGACATATACAGGCTTTTGCAAGCACATATTGCTTACGTATTTCAAAGATTTTTGATGGCAGCCTTTCTTTTTCCAAAGATTCAAGCTTAGCCTTCTGATACGCCCTGCTTGCCATACACTGGGGTACATCCGAAAACTCGGTACTGAAAGCAGCATGTTTATTTACACATGGTGAACCTGGAACACCTTTTGTAATTCTTAATTTTCTTGCCAGCTCACTGGCAGAGTTTCCAATATTCCAAAAAAGAACTCCCAAAGGAGATGCATTACTTAAATACACATCTGTTTTTGTTGCCAGAGATAATTTTCGAAGATGGTCTTTATTTATATTAACTACTTCAGGTACAAGCATAAACGGGGTTCCCCAGCCAGTACCGTCAAGCTCGTAATTATTTCTTAAAAATTCATCCTCATCTTTAGTACCAATTCCACCCTGGACTGTAATTTTGACACCATCAGAAACAACACGGGGATCACCCCCGGCTTTTAAAAATGCTCCTGCAAGAGTTTCCATCAGCTTTAACTTTCCCCTATGAAATTCTTCAAGAACAGGTCCAAGAAGTATCCCCTTGGAAGCAAAAGCGTGACCACCGCAGTTTAATCCGGATTCAATTCTAAATTCCGAAACCCAGAGACCTTTCCTTGCAAGAGCACGACCCTGGATAGTCGCAGATCTAAAATCACTTACTTTAATAACTATCTTCTTTTTTATCTTACCAAATACGTCTGGTAAAAAATCTTTATACTGACCAATTGAATCATAAAGTCTGGGGTTGATCCCTGCTGAAAAAATCATAGAAGAGCTAAGTCTACTTCT
>Ga0190306_1000448_pt1 | contig 14030 bp, 19 predicted proteins | sample 48700734_MG_FD_161657 | JGI IMG/M metagenome (GOLD analysis project Ga0190306, IMG submission 161657) | Hydrothermal vent sediment bacterial communities from Southern Trench, Guaymas Basin, Mexico - 4870-07-3-4_MG | ecosystem: Environmental > Aquatic > Marine > Hydrothermal vents > Sediment ... | reverse complement strand
CCTTTAGGCACTTTGAAATTATCTGGTGAAACGGCATTGGCTATTGCTTCTGCAAGCCTTTTGTCTTCATATCGCAAAGATATTTTAGCTTCCACTGTTTTCACCTTTTAACTGTTTACCAACTAAATCGTTAACAATTTTAAGAAAATCTTCAATCTTGTCTAGAGGAACTTGGGCTCCAGCTGCTACGTTGTGTCCTCCACCGTTTCCTTGACATTTTTCTGCTGCTACTTGCATGATCTCTCCGAGATTTACACCTTTGTATGTGACAGTATCGATGGTGCGTGCGGAGATCTTTGCTAAGCCTTCTTCTTTGACTTCGGCATAGGCGATTAAGGGTTTTTCAGGGTTTGGGAGGCTTGTTGAAAGTATGGTAGATACTGCGCCTATTATCTTGTCGTCTATAAAGTCTTCGCCGCAAACCACGTAGATGTTTTCAAGTTCTTTCATTCTTTCGGGTTTTTCCATAACCCAGCCAAGATACTTGTTGATAGTTCGCCGATACTCATTCAAAACTTTTTCAGCTTCTTCAAGAGCTGCGGTTCTATCACCCATGCAGATGGAAACGCCTAAACCTGGTCTGTTCATTCTTCCTGTGGCATTTAATAAAACGGCAAATTCGCGGGCGTCTCTGAGAGGAGTCCAGTCTTCTTCGCGGTTTAAGGTGTAAATGTGTCCTATAAGATCTGATATTTCGTAGCGTAAGCCTTTAGATAGCAGATAATCTGCTAGGGCTGAACATAGCCTTTTTCTCTCTTCTTCTGAAAGGTCTCTTAAAGCCCGCCACTTGTCGTCATGTTTTGGTTTTATGTCTAAACTTGCCAAGAAAGCTAAGCTTTTATCTTCTTCACCGCTTATGCCTGGAATAAAAGGGTTAGTGGTTAAGGCTAGAGCTCTGTGAATTGGACGGGTTTCTCTACCGAAAAAAACAAGGTCTTTTTCCACGGTTAAAAGGTCAGCTGAAAGGGCATCTTCAACTATTTTTTCGTTTAGTCCTCCAAGCTTTCGTTGGTCGTATTTATCTTGGAGGTCTCCGAGAGCTCCAACTACGGCGATAGGGGACAAGTCAACATTTATGTTGTCTATGGCTTTAGCAACGAAGTAGGCAACGCCAGAGCCGCTGATATCTTTTGCTCCATCTATCCCAAAGAGGTGGGGGTTAACATGCATAATGTTAGCTGTTTCCTTCCCAGAAACTTGATGGTGGTCTAAAATTACAATGTTGAAATTGGGGACGTTCTCATTTAGTACGTCTAAATATCCGCTTCCAAAGTCTGTAAAAATAACTAAGTCTGGCTTGTCGGAAATAATTTCGCCTACAATTTTTTCGTCAATCCATTGGGTTATGCGAATTCTGAAGCGTGCGTCAAGTCTAAAAAGTGCTTTCCCAATTATCCCAGCAGCCGCAATACCATCGGCATCTAGATGTGAAAAAACATGGATAAAACCGTCATTTTTCACGATTTCTAAAATGGTTTTGGCTGCTTGCGCTGCAGAATTTAGAAAAGTTTGAAACTTATCATCGTTGAATGCCATAGCAATCACTGTAAAGCTACAGTGCAGGTTGCTTTTAAAAATTTAAGAACATGTATGCGCAAGTCTTTTGTTGCTTGTTAGGCTAGAGACGATATTTTGGGTTCGTATTTCCAGTTTGGCGGCAAAATACCTTCACGCTTATAGTATTTTGAAAGTTTGTGAATTTTTGCTTCAATTAGCTGGAGAGCTCTCTTGTTGTGCAAATCCTTTCTGTTTTTCTCAAGGTGAACAGCGAGACGTGCAGCCTTTTTTAATAGATTTCCAAGGTCTTCTGGGATTGTAGGTGCTAGTTCAGCTTCTTTTAGAATTTCGGTTATGGTTTTTCCCGTGATTGGTTTAACTAGGGGAATTGCATATTGGTCTCTTAGGATTGTTCCTATGCGGCTTGGAGAGTTTCCTTCTTTAGCTAGTTTAATCACTAGGGCTTCTACCTCTTCTGGCTGGTATTTGCACCAGCTTGGCGGTCTTTTGCTAACTGGTCTTGTTGAATGAGATTTTCCTTTTTCCTTTTTAGGCATTCTTTATCCCTTAAACTCTGTATGAGCGAGGATAGACAGATATTTAAAACTATTGTTTAACTTCTCTCAGCTTGCAGCGTTTTCAAAGAGAGGCTGCTGAAAAGTAGTGGCAGTAGGCTGATGAGCCTGAACTGTATCATACATGCTAATTTCATAGTGACGGTTGACATTACATAGAAAATAGGAATAAGGATCTATGTTGACGACGTAGTGAGTGCCGTACTGAAAGTTTTTAAATATTCTCTCTCTAAACAATATTGAGGAATGTTCTAGTGGTCGTTTATGAATATGCATGAAAAAGATAAAGATGAGAAGGCTAAACGGATATCATTTCTTGAAATGTTAATAAACGTTGTAACCGCAGGAATGAGCGGGCACATCACAAGTAGGGTGTATCTTACCGAAATAGAAGAAAAGATCCTAAGGAAGAGGCGGCGGGAAAGAAATAAAAGCCAACGTGAACACGAACTTGACATGGCTAAATAACATAAATACGGTAAGGCTAGACATATTTTTTATTGCTGATGTCTATACCATTCGGCGAATTTTCGCAAAGCCCTTGCACGATGCGAATACTTATTCTTTTCTGTTATACTCATCTCCGCAAATGTTTTATCGCAGTCGATGGGCTTAAAAATAGGGTCAAAACCAAAACCATACTTGTTCTTTGTTTTCCGTTGTTCCTTTATTATTTCTCCAACAACTTCACCTTTGAAACATAATGGAACCTCTAAATCCGCGTCGTAATAAGCTATTACAGACCGAAATTTCGCCTTTCTATTCTCCACCTGTTCCATGAGTTTAAGTAAGCCCTTGTTACCGATAGTTTTGTAAACATACGCAGCATAGGGTCCTGGAAAATCGTTTAGAGTTTCCACAAACAATCCTGCGTCTTCCACTATAATTGGCAGGTTACATTTTTTGAAAGCTTCTATAACGCTTGTTTTTGCTATCTCTTCTAGGTTGTTGCTTTGAATTTCTAACTTTTTTACTCTGAGCATGGCAGCTGCTATTTTATATTTGTTGAAGACTTTGCGGGCTTCGTTGAACTTGTTAATGTTGCTTGTGGCGAAAAAAATCACTTTACCTTTAAGGGAAAAGCTCATTTTAAACCACTTTTTTGGCGCCTTCAGCTGAAACGTTAAAGTATTTTTTCCAGTTTATTTGAACTATTTCCAGAACATTACCATCTGGGTCTGTGAAGGCTGCTTGTCTTCCACCCCAAGGCTCTTCATGCAATTCCTTAACGAATTTGACTCCTCTTCTTTTTAGTTCATTATACGTTTTTTCTACGTCATCCACCAAAAATTCCACTGAAGGAGATGAAGGACCTACTTTTTGGTTTTCCCCGATTTTTGGAATCAGCCCAATTTCAACTCCGCCGCACTCAAAGCCTACATAACTGGAAAATTCGTACTTCTTTTCTAAACCCAGTGTTTCTTCGTAAAATTTTGCTGCTCTTTTCAGGTCTGAAACATAAAAAGTAACGCACCACACGGTTTTAATCATTTTGATTCGCCTTTCCTTTCAGCGACATATCTGCCTCTCCTCTCTATCTCTTTTACCTTGTCTAAAACATTTTTCGCTACATCGTCGCCCACTATTCCCGAGTATCCTTTAATCACAGCTTTAAAACATTTGTCAGCAAAGCTGAAATGCGTGCTTTGTAAGGCTCTTTTCATCAAATGCAAATCCACCCCTCTCGCTTCAAGCTCTTTTGTTTTTTCGCCGAGTCCAAAATCCACAAAGAAAATTTTCTTTTCAGAATTTAGAATCATGTTAGATGTGGTTAAGTCGCCGTGAACAATCCCGTGACTGTGAAGTTTGCCGACTAACTGGCCTATTTTGGCACATAATTTTTCTCTTTTGTTTGCAGAAACTTCGCTTAAAAGTTGTTTTATTTGTTTACCCTCAATGAACTCCATTATTATCATGGCTTTTTTCAGGTCTACCATGTAAATTGTAGGGGTAGGTACACCAGCTTTTTTTGCTTCATGCATCAGTTGAGGTTCGTGAACCGTTCTATAAACCCTAATTTGCCTATCAAGTTTAGATGGGCGATATTTTTTAGCTAAACGCTTTTTTATCATCACTTTTTTGTTATGCCATTCTGCAAGGTAAAGATCTGCTTCAGCACCCTTTTTGATCAAGGTTAGAGTTTTTACTTTACCCACGGAACTGCAGCCTCCTCAAGTCGCCATCTAAGCTTAACAAAGCTTTCTTCAATTGGTGTCACAATTCCATGTTGATAGGCCAAGACGCCAGTCCAAGCGATCATAGCCCCGTTGTCAACGGCGAATTCGCTGGGAACAACACAAAATTTTGCGCCATGCTCTTTAGCGATGTACTTGATCATTGACTGTAGCCTTTTGTTTGCGGCAACTCCTCCAGTTAACAAAACTTCTTTTTTCTCTGTATGAGCCAATGCTCTTTCAGTAACCTCTGTTATCATGGAGAATGCTGTTTCTTGTAGGCTGTAACATAAGTCTTCGAGTTTGTAGGTGCCTTGTTTCAGCAAGTTTACTGCTGCTGTTAGCAGTCCGCTTAAGGAGATATCCATGCCTTTCACCGTGTAGGGCAGTGGTATCAGCTTTTTACCTTTTGCTGCAAGTTTTTCAACTATAGCTCCAAAAGGTAAACCTCTTTTCTGACTTAATCCTGCCTCTCTAGCAAACACGTCCAAACAGTTTCCAACGGCTATATCCAAGGTTTCGCCGAAAACCCGGTACCGTCCAGAATCGAAAGCCGAAACAATGGTGTTTCCACCTGAAACGTAAAGCGTTAAAGGGTCAATGGCACCAGTTTTCAACTTTCCAATTTCAATATGCGCCACGCAATGGTTAACGCCAACCAGGGGCACACCCAGATAGGCTGCCAAAGCACGAGCTACAGTGGCTCCAGTTCGAAGACATGGCCCCAGTCCTGGACCTTGGGAAAAGGCTATTGCTGATATTTCCTTCAGTTTTATCTTTGCCTTTTTTATTGCTTCTTCTAGGACTTTGTCTGCAACTTCGGCATGGTGTCTAGCGGCTTCACGTGGATGTATTCCACCTTTTTCTGGGATATAGGCGCTTATCACGTTTGCTAGTATTTTGCCGTCGAAAGTGGATATTCCGACGCTGAAGTCGTCTGCTGTGGATTCTATCCCTAAACAGTAGGATTTCTTTACCATATTCTCTCCCGTTGCCCCGTGTTTTCGGCATTTCTTTTCATGAAATAAGCCTACATGTTTTTATGTAAAATCGCATATATATTAACATGGAAGAACTAGGGACTCTTAAAATGCCTAAACACAACGATTTAGAACAAAAAGCTTTCCAACTAATAGTAAATTCTGGACATGAAGGTATACTCCAATCCGAACTGTGGCATAAGTTAGGAGCAAGCAGTAGAGAAGGCTCTAGGATAGCAATAAAACTTGAAAACAAGGGACTCATACGCCGAGAGAAAGAGCTTCAAAACGGCAGATGGACTTACAGACTATATCCAAAAAGAATGCCCGCCTCAATGGATTCCATTGCAGACTGCCCATGCCTAATGTGTCCAGACAACTCAAGATGCGACCCTTCTAACGTAATTTCACCACAGACATGTGAAAAACTTACTCAATGGCTTCTCACAATAGCCGAAAACTATTCTGGCACGCTGGGTGACAGCTAGTTTTGCCTAAAGCTTGGATTCAGGAAAGAAAAAGAGATTATTACTACAAAAAGGCTAAGGAGGAAAAATACCGTTCAAGAGCTGCCTACAAACTTTTACAGGCAGTAAAAAAATACAAGTTTATCAGTAAAGGCGATGTTGTAGTTGATTTAGGCGCAGCTCCGGGCGGATGGATTCAGGCTGCAAGCAGAATTATTGGAAAAAATGGGTTTGTTTTGGGGGTTGACCTAAAGCCTATAAAACCATTTTTGCAGGATAATATTCAAACGGTTATAGGCGATATAAACGAAGAAGAAACCCTTCAACAAATCTTAAGTATACTTCCAGAGAAGGCTGACGTGGTGATTTCGGATGTTTCCCCGAACATTTCTGGAATCTGGGAAGTTGACCACGCTCGTCAAATAGATTTAGCGGAACAATCCATGAAAATAGCTCTGAAAGTGTTGAAGCCTTCTGGGAATTTTTTCGTCAAAGTTTTTCAAGGGGACATGTTTGACGATTTTGTTAAAAAAGTTAAGGAACATTTTCGAGTTGTTAAAATAGTTAAACCGAAGGCAAGCCGTGCAAAAAGTTCTGAAATGTTTGTTTTGGGGCTGTTTTTGAAACCAAGTAGCTAGCGGCAAACCTATAATTCAAAACAGCATAAACTAGTGTGTAAAGGTGGAAAAATTGAGGGTTATTGCAGCAGACTCTTCAGCTGCCATACTTAACGACATGTTTGAGCCTATTTCGATTGTTGCGGTTGCCGCTGTGCTGGTTTCTCCGCCTTACAGAGAGCCAAACGCATGTTTGGCTGAACCGATCTTTATCGACGCAGCAAATGGACATGAGGCTGTGGTGCACGAAGCTGAACTATGTAGAGAACTATTAGGTAAGGTTAAGGCTGACGTCGTTCACTTGGACATGTCTTTAGGCGCGGTTCCCCTTGAACAGCTTTCCGCAATCCAATTTTCCAGCCTAAGAATTTCCAGTGGAGCAAAGCGGCATCTTCTCAAAATTCTACCAAAATTACGAAAGATTGCCGGTGAAATCGCGCAGAGATACAGAATCGAGGTTTTAGCTATTGGAAAAGAAAGCATTCCTGTGCGGGTGGCAGAGTTAACAGCGGGAGCCCACGCCATTTTATATGCTTGTGAAAAAGCAGTAAAAGAAGATAAAACAACAATGTTGGGATTGCCTTTAAAATGTCAGCCTAAAATGCTTGGTGGAAAAGTCTATCTGCAATCGCTTATAGCAGCGGAACATGATATAAGAGGGTATGCTGAAGATTTCAATGGCATTTTAGAAAAAGTTAATATTACAGAAATGTTGAATCCATCTGCAAGGGGCTTTAGGGCTTTAAAGATAAGCGTTAAAGGAAGTGTATAATTGGCTTTTGACAAGTATTGGGGGAGATTTCCAGCAAGAACGAAGAGAATGTTGACAATTTTAATTTTCTTTTTTATTTCTCTCATTGTAACTGTTGCCGGCGTGTTAACACCGCTATCTTCGGAAGAAGCGGAAACATTAAGCAAAGAACTTGACCAAAGACGAGAATCCATAAAAGAGATGGACATACTTCAAAGCACTTCATCCATTTTCGGAAACAACTTTATGATTTGCTTGTTGTCATTCACGCCTATTGCTGGTCCTATTTTCGGTTTTCTTGTTTTGTATAGCACTGGAGTCGTGATAGCAGCGGACAGCATGGCTTACGGTTTTCACCCTCTTCTCGGTTTCATTTCCTTATTTATCTTGCCAATTGCTTGGATGGAGTTTTGTGCTTATTCCATGGCTTTCGCTGAAAGTACATGGTTAACATGGCTTATAATTAAAGGTAAAGGCAGAAATGAGCTTAGAAAGACATGCATTTTTATTGCAATTTGTGCAGTGGTCTTGCTCGCGGCAGCGTTTATTGAAGCTCTTTTTATTCAATATTTGATGTAATATGGTGTTTAATGTTTTCTAACTCTTGTAATCTCTAAACTCATATCCAAAGCTCTTGAACTCTGTGTTATTTCTCCTAGGCTTACGATGTCAACTCCGGTTGAAGCGTATTCCAGGATGTTTTCTTTTGTTATTCCACCGCTTGCTTCTAACACAACCTTTTCACGGAAACCAGCCTTTTCCAGAAGTTTAATGGCTTTCTTTACTTGCTTTGGAGAGAAATTGTCCAACATAATTATGTCCGCACCAGATTTTGCAGCAGTTAACGCGTCTTCAACTCTTGTTACTTCGACTTCAATTTTTTTGCTGAAAGAAACATTTTCTCTAGCCTTTTCTACAGCTTTCTTGACGTTTCCAGCAATCTTAATGTGGTTATCCTTTATCAAAACCATATCATCCAAATGAAGCCTATGAGTGTCTCCTCCGCCTACTGAAACTGCTTTTTTATCAAAATAGAGAAGCCCAGGAGCAGTTTTCCGCGTGCATGCAACCCTCGTTTTCAGTTTGCTTTTCCTAATTTTTTCCACCACTTCTTTTGTAGCGGTTGCAATACCGCTCATTCTTGAGAGAAGATTAAGAAGAGTGCGTTCCACTGAAAGCAAAGTTCGTGCCTTTCCAGATATTTTAAGCAAGACCTGTGAAGCCCTTATTTTTTGTCCATCTCTTACTAAGGCTTCAACTTGGAGTCCTAAACTTTCTAAAAGAATTTTTGCCTCTTCAATTCCGCAAATAACCCCAGACTCTTTGGCAATTACTTCAGCTTCTGCTGTGCTTTTTTCTGGAACAATTAGGCTGGTTGTTATGTCTCCTTGCCCCAAATCTTCAGCTAATATTCTCAACAGTTTTTCTTCCAAAATTTTGCGTGGTAGGAACATGTTTTAATCTTTGATTGGATAGCCTTAAAATATTTGTTTATTTTTTAACGACTTCGAATATTGTTTCAACAGCCTTTTTCAAGCCGTCATATTTCAAAACTTCCTTTTGAACTGTTTTAAGTCTTTCTTGAACTGTGCTTTCAAGCATCTGCTTAATACCTTTTAGAAGTCTGTCCCTATTGAGTTTTTCTTGAAGGATAATTTTTGCAACGCCTAAATCTTCTGCCTGCTTTGCGTTGCTGATCTGTTCCGTATGGCTTGGCGTCGGCACAAGAATCATGGGTTTACCGTAGCATAAACACTGCGTCATGGTCCCGTGTCCAGCACGTCCTATAACCAGATCGCAGCTTTTTAGGTACTCAAACCTGTTTGGAATCCATTTGTAAATTGTCAGATTTTTGTGGCGTATAGGGTTGTTGTCCGCGTTAGGATAGCCCAACGACACGACAATTTCATAATCTTCTGGAAATTTCAGCAAAATTTTCCTCAAATTTCCAATCAAAAAAGCTTTTTCCCTAACTGGACCACTTATCGATGCAAAAATCACTGGTTTATCACTTGGCAGCTCTAATTTTTTCCGCAGTTCCTTTTCACTTGGCAGTTCTTCTGGTCGCGTAGGCAGAATTGGTCCTATCAATTTCACGCTTTTTTTGTACGATTTTGGAATGTTTAGGTTTCCGGCGCATATGGTGTAGGGTTTCGGAAAGTCTGGTATCAAGGTCATGTTTCCGCTCGTCCACATTTTTCCAATAAGTGCAAGGGTTATAGAGTCGGCGAGTCTGGCTAAACGTAGAAAATGTTTTCTCCGCGGTATTATCACTTGGAACTGGTTTAAAATGCAAATTCTTGGCTTTCCTAGAATTCTTGCGGCTAATAAAGGTGAGACGCGGGAGTCAGAAACAACAACATCCGGATTAAATCTTTCAATACTCTCTACTTCCGCATTAACTTGTTCTAAAAGAGTGAAAGAAGCCAAAAACGGACCTGGATTCACTGCTGTCTGTCTAAAATCTATGGTTCCGTCAGGCTTAACTTTAAAACCTATAGATGGTGCCTTCACGAGTGGAAGTTTCTCTTTTTCCACATAGCTTATGCCTTCCCGATAAGTAGAAAAAAGCACTTGCGCTTTCTTTTCCAAAAGTTTCCTTGCTATTGGAATACATCTTCCAACATGTCCTAAACCAATTCCGCAAGGAGCAAAATAAACACGCATGAAACTATTTCCCGCCGAGAAACTTCCGCTTAACTTCGCCTCCGGGCTTTTCTTCTTCGAAAATTATAGCTTGAAACTTGTAAATTTTAGTGCCATTCAACAGCCAACAATCAGGAGGCAAACCCGCCTTAACACAACATTGACATAGAAATTCTTCCTCGTTCCATTTCCACTCTACAGGCACTTGAGGAAGAAGCAAACCTTTGAAAATTCCCTTTTCAACAATTAACCCGTCTCGTCCAATCTTAATTTTCTTTGGGTATTCGTCTGGTTTTTTCGCCTCTATGATTTGAGGGGGTGTAAGAACGCTTATTTCAAAAACCACCTTGCCAAGCTCTTTTGGTGAAAGTGGGTGGAAGCGTGGGTCTCGAACAGCAGAGCTTATGGCTGAATCTATAATTGCCTCGACAAGAGGAGTTGTCGGGTAAGGATAGCCGATGCATCCCCTCAATTCCCTCTCTTTGCCGCAAACCTTGTTTATTGTAACGAATACTCCACAAGGCTGCAGAAGTTTCTCATCAATTTTTTCGGGCACTTCCAGCTTTTTCCCGTTTTTTAAGTATTCTTCTACAGCTTTACGGGCAAGGTTGACCAGAAATTTTCCTTCTTCTAAGCTTAGATCGAATGACACTTTACGCTTTCACCTTTATTTAGGAACAGTAGCGTTTATGCGAGAATGCTTTTTAGTTTTAGTTTAAAATTTTATCGACTCTTCGTGTGTGCCATCCTTAGTTATTATTAGAAAGTCTATTCCGTTACCGCTCATAATGTCTCGGCTTATAGCAGACTTTATGGATCTTAAAACCAAATCTTTCGCTTCTTTTAATGTTAAATCTTCTTTGTATCCTTCTTCAAGGACGCCCATAGCAATTTCAGCTCCTGACCCTACTGCTGCGTATTTGTCTGGTATTACTGAGCCTAAGATGTCTAAAACGTAGATGGATGCTCCTTCATCGTCTATTCCACCTACAATTGTTTGCGTAATTAATGGTGCTAGTCTTCGGGAGAAAAGTAGGTTTGACATGAGTTTGGCTGCTGATCTCACTGATATGGGTCTGCCTACGTCTAAGTTGAACAGATTAGCATATGCTTCTACTTCTCTGACAAGAATTTGCATGTCGGATACGAGACCAGCACATGCAGCGCCTATGTGTTCTGTTATTTTAAAAACTTTTTTCCCGCCTTTACTGATAACTAGATAACCATAAGAAACTCGCTTTTCAGATGCTAAAATAACACCGTCTCGGCAGACTACTCCAATAGTCGTGGCACCTGGAATCCAAAGATATTGAGATTGCGCGTCTTTTTCCATGCCTGTTCACCTTTCTCGTTGATATTCGGTGGACACACTATTAAACTTAATGTCTTTCCACTAGTCTTTTAGATCGTCGGTTGTTTCAAACCGTAGAGCTAAATAATCCTAAGAAATCCTATTAAGCTTAAAGGATGAACCCGGAAATGATAAGTTTACATGTTAAAGAGATTGAAGGTGTCTGGTGTGGAGTTGCTTATGAAGGAGAAAAAATTTTTGCGACCGCCTTTGCGTTTGCTGAAAATGGTGTTTTGCGAAGCTTATTGCACGCTATTCCTTTCGATGTTCCCTTTCAACAGTTGGAAAAGGCGTCAAGTTTTGCTGAACGTGTTATTAACTCAATAAAGGCTATTTATGATGGAAAGGATGTGCGTAACCGTTTTTCTTTGGCTACTGAATACTTGACAGATTATGCTAAAAAAGTGATTGAAGCAGTTGTGCTTATTCCTGTTGGATACGTGTCTTCTTATGGTTTTATTGCAAAGGCTGTTGGTGGAAGTCCTAGGGCTGTGGGGCGTGTTATGGCTTTGAATCCTTTTGCGCCTATTGTTCCGTGTCATCGAGTTGTGTGTTCCAACTTTACTTTGGGGGGTTATGGCGGAGGCTTGAATTTGAAGAGGGAAATTTTAAGCCGTGAAAGGCGAGGGTATTCTTGTGAAAAGGAAATTCTTGTAGAGGGTGGGAAATTGCGGATTTTTCCTGTAGAGTTTGTTTTGCGAAAATTGGAAAAGGGTAAATGTTAATTCGTTAATATGAGGTTAAAAGAGTCTATAAGAAGAGATGTTTCACATGGTTAAGCGCGGTCTTTATGTTGGGCGTTTCCAGCCTTTCCATCTCGGTCATTTAGGCGCCATAAAAGATATTTTGAAAGAAGTGGACGAGCTTATTATCGTTATTGGCAGTGCCCAGTATAGCCATCTTCTTGATAATCCTTTTACTGCTGGAGAAAGAATGGTTATGATTAGGAAGGCTTTGGAAGAAGCTGGAATAGACCACTCGCGTTTTTGGATTGTTCCTGTGCCTGACGTGCACTTGCATATGATGTGGGTTTCCGCTGTTGAAGGTTATACGCCAAGCTTTGATGTTGTCTATTCTAATGAACCTTTGACGCGTCGCCTTTTTATTGAGGCGGGCTATGAGGTTAAAGCTATTCGCTTTCATAAGCGGAAGATCTATTCTTCAACGGAAATTAGAGAAAGAATGTTGAAAGACAAGAGTTGGGAAAAGCTTGTTCCTAAAAGCGTGGCTGCTTTCATAAAAGAGATTGATGGTGTTAATCGGCTTAGAGATTTGAACAAGAGCGATAAAGTATGAGCTTGTCGCCCGCCTTTACATTAAATCTTTCCGCAGCGTTACTTTGATTTACAGCGATTTCGAGAAAATTGTGGCTCCCAATCATTGCTAATGGTTCATCAGCGTTAACGTCTGCGTAGGATTTACAAAGTTTTAGCTTCAGTTTTTCTTCTTTAAGTTGGATGCAAACCACTTCTTTAACTTTCATCAGTTCCAGTTCCTTCTCGCTAAGATTTGTAATGATGTTTCCGAAACCGTCAATGTGGAGAATTTCACCTATCACTTTGTTTTTTTGTGTTGTAATTTTTGCGAATTTTGGAACAACAATACTGCGGATTTCTGGTCCAAACCGCGTTAGTTTTATCCCGTTTGCTAGGTGCGCGGCAGCAGGAGCAAAAATGTCTCTTCCATGAAACGTGTTTGACACTTTTGGCAACATGAATTTTCGGTTTGATATTTCATGAACGCTGATTATGCCTTGTTTTTTTGCGGCTAATGTTAGAACGCCGTTGTCCGGTCCCACATAATATGCGTCTCTTGTTCTTATGATTATTGGTTTTCTTTTTGTTCCAACTCCCGGGTCTACTACCACCACATGAATTGTATCTTTTGGAAAGTAAGGTGTAGCGGAGGCTAAAATGTAAGCGCCCATTTTTATGTTGAATTTTTCTATTTCGTGAGTTATGTCAACAATTTTTGCGTCTGGCTTTATGTTTAGAATTACGGCTTTCATTTCAGCAACATAGGGGTCTTTTAAGCCGAAATCCGTCGTTAAAGTTATTATGGGAGTGTTCATAGGCATTTTGAATGTTAGCATTGTTGTTCTTGTATTTTTTGTTCTTCCGCCGCAGCGTTTTCAAGGTAAGCAGCAGTTACTTTTTGCAGATTTTCTTGTTTTTTGCGTTTTCTTCTGGAGCGTATGTCGATGGCAAGCATCATAATATAGGGCATTAGCAAGTATGCAGTTGCGATAAACGGGTTGTGAAATAGTGTGGCTATTGTAAATACGTGGCTACTTACCTCTTCGTTATACATTAGCAAAGTGTCTTGGATAACAAAAGCCACAAAAGTTAATGTGAGACATACAAAGAACTGCACAAGTACACTTCTTTCCTTTCCAAGAAGCACAGAGGGAATGGCTGAAGATAGAACAAAAACCCATGCAAACGCGTATATGAACACCAAAACGTCCACTCTTGAAGACAGCCAAACAGCTACAGAAGGCCAAATCACGTTGATGTAGGAAATAACCGTAGTTACTGCTATCTGTGTGAAAAGCTGGTAACTAACCATCAAAGTCCAAGCGACTGAAATGTATAGTGGAGTGGTTATGGCTGCTTTCCCCAAAGCTTTTGCCTCTGTCATATTTTATTTTGGCATCTTATGTCTTAAGGTTTACGCTACTACGCTCTCTATCCAAAACCTATACCAAACAACTAAAACAAAGAAAGACTTATCCACAAAAGCTGCACACGATATTAGAAAACGCGAAGGATGCTATAAATGACAATCAACGGAAAACTAACAACCAAAAATATAGCTTTAACCGCCTGTTTCACAGCCCTATACGTAATTTTATCATTCATGCCAATATCACAAATAATAGGCTTAGTTGGAAAACACATCACTGCAGCAACAATCCTCGCCCCCTTAATCGGTATAATAGTAGGACCATACCTCGGATTGCTTTCTTCCTT
>Ga0190306_1000447_pt1 | contig 14035 bp, 15 predicted proteins | sample 48700734_MG_FD_161657 | JGI IMG/M metagenome (GOLD analysis project Ga0190306, IMG submission 161657) | Hydrothermal vent sediment bacterial communities from Southern Trench, Guaymas Basin, Mexico - 4870-07-3-4_MG | ecosystem: Environmental > Aquatic > Marine > Hydrothermal vents > Sediment ... | reverse complement strand
ATTTACACTCAACTGGCGGATGGGATGATCAAGGAGATCGCTTTGAATACCCGGACAGCTCTGGACGAGGTATTGCCGGAGGAGAAAGGGGTTTTGAGGGAGCTGGCAGCGGAGTACGAGGCGGGTTTTGAGGAATGGGATGTAGTGGTGGAGGAACTGATCCGAGGGCTCTAGGTTCTCTTATTACGCTGAAGCTTTTCCATCTGGATTCGGCTCCCAAGTTGCTCAAGTTCAGGGTCCCCGGTCACTAGAACCGCGCCCAATTCCTCGGCCGCTGCTGCGGCAAAGGCGTCTGCATAGGAGATGGCATAATGCATCTTGAACCCAGCAGCGGAGAACACCGCCTCCTCGGTGGCAGGGACAACGGTCAGGGGCAAGCGGCGAATCTCATCCAGCGTTTCTTTGGCCTCATCCTCACCTTTGAGCTTGCCGATGCGGTAAGTAACCTCGCCGAGGTTGATGATGGAGATGAACAGTTCGACATTGCCCTTCTCCGCATCCTCCATTAGCTGTTTGACCCGTGAGGCAGCAGGCTCTTCTTTCTGCAAGAAGGCCAGAATAGCCCAGGCATCAAGCACGAACCGTTGCCTCATCCCTTATCTCCTGTCGGTGTTCTGCCTCCAGATCGGCGAGGAAATCCGCATCGGGATACTTGCCGTACAAGCTGGCGATCGGGGAGGCCTCCACCGGCTCGAGGATGATTTTGCCCTCCTTAAGCCGGATATGGAATTGGGTGCCGGTTCGAAGCCCCAGAGCTTCTCTTATGGGCTTGGGGATGACCAATTGACCTTTGGACGAAAGTCGCGCCAACATAGCTTTCTACCCTCCCTTTAGGTCTTACTTTTTCTGCCTTGATTGTAAGACAGACTGAGAAATTTGTCAAATTTGCGTTTGAGATTTGGGTATTCTGCCGACTGTGCTTGGGGAGGACGCGGGGCCAGGGGAAATGGTGAAGCAGCTGTGGCCGTTTGGAGCATGTCTTGCTTAAGGGAAAGGCAAGTATGAACCTGGGCAAGGGAAGACTTGCCGAAGTCATTTCGGATTGCGAATTGCGGATTGCGAATTTGAACTCGGATTGCGAGTTTGAGCGTGGACAAAGCTGAACTGGAAAGACGAACCAAAGCGTTTGCATTGCGAGTAATCCGGTTCGTGGCTTCGTTGCCCAAGAACAAGGTGACGGATGTGCTGGGATACCAGTTGCTGAAAGCCGGCACTTCTATCGGCGCCAACTACCGGGAAGCGAATCGAGCTGTATCGCGAAACGACTTCATCAACAAGATCGGCATCGTTGAGAAAGAATCTGCCGAGACTGAGTACTGGCTCGAACTCTTCGATGAATCGGACATCGGCGATCCCGAAGAACGGCAATGGCTGCTCCAGGAATCAGGTGAACTGCTTGCCATCTTTACGAGTATCGGAAAGACGAGCAAGGCCAGGCGATGAATTCCGAAATCCGAAATCCCAAATCCGAAATCTCAAATCCGCAATCCCAAATCCGAAATTCGAAATCCATTGTGGTCATCGGCATGGGCTACGTGGGCATCCCCTGCGCGGCGCTGCTGGCCGATGTGCCGGGGTTTAGAGTGACCGGGGTGCAGCGACGGTCGAAGCGATCGGGATGGAAGATCGAGTGCCTGAACGCCGGCAAATGTCCCTTCGAAGGGCATGAGCCAGGGCTGGCGGAACTCATCCATCGGGTAGTGGTCGAAAAGGGCACGTTCCGGGTCACCGACGATTACTCGGTGTGTCGGAATGCCGATGTGATACTGATTGATGTGCAAACGCCGACGGACGAGAACCACGTGCCGGACTACCAATCGCTCCGTCAGGCCTGCGAACAGGTAGGGCGGTATCTTCAACCGGAGACCCTAGTCATCATCGAATCCACCGTTGCCCCCGGCACGACGCAGAACGTGGTACAGCCGATCTTAGAACGAGAGTCCGGCCTCAAAGCGGGAAGCAATTTCGAAATCCGAAATTCGAAATCCCAAATCCCAAATCCTCGCTTCTACCTGGCCTTCTCGTATGAACGAGTGATGCCGGGGAGGTTATTGGATTTCCTGGTGAACATGCCTCGGGTGGTGGGCGGCATTGACGAAGAAAGCACCCGCCGGGCAGTGGAGTTATACCGTCACATCGTCAAGAAGGAGATCACGCCCACCGACGTCTTGACCGCCGAGATGGCCAAGACGGTGGAGAATGCCTATCGGGACGTGAACATCGCCTTCGCTAACGAGGTGGCGCTGGCCTGCGAACGGATGGGAGTGAATGTGTACGAGGTGCGACGGCTGATCAACGCCCGGCCCGATCGCCACATGCTCCTGCCCGGAGCGGGGGTGGGAGGGCATTGTTTGCCGAAGGATCCGTGGCTGTTGAAGTATGGGGTGGACACGTATGGGAGGGAACTTGGGGGAACTGAGGGAACTCAGGGGTTGGAATTGATCGAGTTAGCGCGGCGTATCAACGATGGGATGCCGCTGCACATGGTGGAGTTGATTGAGGAGGCGCTGGGAGAGGCGGGGGTGGAGCTGGCGGGGGCAAAGGTGGCGGTGTTGGGAGTGGCGTACCTGGAGGACTCGGATGATACCCGCAACACGCCGGCTGCTCCTCTGGCTGCTCTGCTTCGGGCTCGTGGGGCACAGGTGATGGCTCATGACCCCTACGTGCGGGAGCGGGACTGGGTAGAGAGTGGGGGAGAAGGGATACCCCTGACCCGGGACCTGGCTGAAGCGCTGCGGGGAGCCGATTGTGCGGCCATTGTCACCCGACATCGAGAATACGTGGACTGGGCGAACCAAATGGTAGGTGAGCAAGCGGGCAACTCCCAATCCACAATTCGAAATCCGCAATCCGAAATTTGGGGGCTCATGAGGACGCCGGTTGTGGTGGATGGGCGGAATGTCTTTGATGGTGAAGTATGCAGGCAGAACGGGGTCGTTTACAGGGGGATAGGCAAGGGGCTGAGAGATACCACATGATCCCATGTACACTTCGGATTGAGGTGGTGGACATCCGGGGCCACTGTCCGGTCTACAAGGTGGGCGACGGTTTCCAGATTGTGGACGGGTACAAGCTGGTAGCTGAGATGCCCCTCTGCATGCATGCACTGCAGTCGCTGGCTCCGTACTATGTGGCCCTCAGCCGAGGGGTGAAGCCGACGGATCTGGGCCTGGCGGGACCTGATGGCGCTGCGTACGTACAGTGCCTGGATCCTCAGCGTTACACCGGTGGTGGGACGGTGACGTTCCGAATTTGTGCAGAGGAGCATGGGAGCAGAGGAGCAGGGAATCAAGGGTGGATGGGAGCGGAGGAGAATTCACCTCTGCACCTCCGCACCTCGGCACAGTATGCCCTGCTGACCTTGCACCGCCCATCGAACGTGGACGTGCCAGAGGTGCTGAGCGGAATCCTGGACGCCCTGGCGGAGATCCAGGCCCGCCTGCCCATCCTCTGCCCCGCCCATCCGCGCACCGTGAGGCGGCTGCAGGAGTTTGGCTTCGAGGCGCGGCTGGTGGCGATGCCGAACCTGCGGGTGACCGAGCCGCTGGGGTACCTGGAGTTCCTGAACCTGATGGCGAATGCGCGGCTGGTGCTGACTGATTCGGGCGGCATCCAGGAGGAGACGACCATCCTGGGCGTGCCCCTTTGACAGGGCTCAGGGCAGGCTTGCCTGAGGCTGCGGGAGAACACGGAGCGGCCTGTGACAGTGACCCAGGGGACGAACACAGTGGTGGGCTCTGACCCGCGGCGGATTGTAGCGGAGGCGTTGGCGGTATTGGACGGCAAAGGCAAGGGTGGGCAGGTGCCGGTGTTATGGGACGGAAAGGCGGCGGAGCGCATTGTACGGGTGATCGCTTGCTGTTGCGCGTCCTGAGCCGAACTTATGACCACCTCATCGGTAAACCGGTCAACATGATACTATCAACCCAGAACCCTGGGTACTCAAGCGAAGTAGCCAATGACTCATCTAATCTCGCATGCTCCCCCAGCTTCCAGCACCCATGTGCTCTCCAGTTCAGAGGGGTGGGAGAGGGCCCGGGGGCTATCTGTCGCAAGGCTTCGCCCTGAGGACTCAGCCCGAAGGGTGGCGGAGATTCAGCAGATCCATGTAAGCTTAGCTCTTCGATCAAGGAGACCAATATGATCTGGCAAGGACGTAAAGTGCTCGTCACTGGAGGGGCATCCTTCATTGGCTCTCACTTGGTTGACGCGCTGGTTAAACGCGGCGCTACGGTGCGAATCGTGGATGACCTCAGCAGTGGCAAGCTTGAGAACATCCAGCAGCATCTGAAAAATGGTGGTGTCGAGTTCATCCACGCTGACCTCAGGGAGCCTGGTGTTACCCGTCTGGCAATGCAGGATATTGAGGTGGTGTTCCACCTGGCGGCGGATCACGGTGGCCGTGGGTACGTGGATTTGCACCAGGCAGGACCGGCCTCAAACCTGTTTCTCGATGGGCTGGTCTTTTGGGAGGCCCTGAAGGCGGGCGTGGAGAAGGTCGTGTTTGCTTCGTCAGGCTGCGTGTATCCCAACTACTTGCAGAGCAACCCCGATGAGGAGATTTACCTGACGGAGGATCTGGTCAAGCCACCCTACGACGCCGACAACATGTACGGCTGGGCCAAACTCATGGCTGAACTGACCCTGAAGGCCTATCACAAAGAGTATGGGATGAAGGCAGCATCGTGCCGCTACTTTACCGTATACGGTCCTCGGGGGGTGGAGAATCACGCCGTGATCGCCATGATCGCTAAGGCTTTCATTGGCCAGAACCCCTTCGAGGTCTGGGGCGACGGCACCCAGGTGCGCAACTGGACCTACATTGATGACATCGTGCGGGGCACCATTCTGGCGGCGGAGAAGATCGAGGATGGGACGGCGGTCAACCTGGGAACGATGGAGCGGGTGCGGGTCATTGATGCCGTGAAGATGGTGCTGGAGTATACTGGTCATAATGCCGAAATCGTCTTCCGCCCCGATATGCCCACCGGGCCGCTGAATCGGGTGGCTGATAACTCCTTGGCGAAGAAACTCCTGGGGTGGGAGCCTCAAGTGCCCTTCCGGGAGGGGTTAAAGCGCACCATTGACTGGTACTTCGCCACCAAAGACCGAGAACAGGTGCGAGGGCTCCTGGATCGAATGCTCACGGAGCGCTGAAAAGTACTTAACTCTTTAGAGCGAGGGACTCAATGATGAAGACCACCTTTTCCGTAGTGGGGCTTGGCAAACTGGGTGCCAGCATGGCAGCAGCTATTGCCAGCCGAGGTTTTGATGTGATCGGCGTGGACATCAACAAGCGTGCAGTTGACCTGGTGAATGCCGGCCATGCTCCGGTACAGGAGACGAACCTGGAAGAGACGATCATGGCTAATCGGGAGCGGTTGCGGGCCACCGTCAGTCACCGTGAGGCCATCTTGGATTCGGATGTCACCTTTGTCGTTGTGCCCACGCCAAGCGATGACCGGGGAGCTTTCTCGCTCCAGTATGCAGCCTGGGCTTTTCGCGAGATCGGCCGCGCGTTGGCGGAAAAGAACGGCTATCACCTTGTAGTTCTGACCAGTACGGTCTTACCTGGCTCGACGCGTTATGGGTTATTACCTGTTCTCGAGCGGGAATCTGGCAAGGTGTGTGGTCGGGATTTTGGACTCTGTTACAGCCCGGAGTTCATCGCCCTGGGCAGTGTGATCCACGATTTCCTTAACCCCGACTTTGTCCTGATAGGGGAATTTGACGAACGAGCAGGGAGCCAACTCGAAGCCTGTTACAAAGATATTATGCTGAATGACCCACCTTGCCAGCGGATGAGTTTAGAGAACGCGGAGTTAACTAAGATCGCGGTGAACACCTTTGTCACGATGAAGATCACGTTCGCCAACATGTTAGCCGATCTGTGTGAGCGCATTCCAGGGGGCGATGTGGACGTGGTGACCGACGCGTTGGGCCTGGATCGGCGCATTGGACGCAAGTATCTCACGGGTGCTCTGGGCTATGGTGGCCCCTGCTTCCCACGCGACAATGTCGCCTTGAGTTTCATCGCTCAGGTCCTGGGGACACGAGCAGACCTGGCGGAGACGACGGATCGTGTCAACCGGGCGCTACCGGAGAGGATTGTCGAGTGTTTGCGTCCTTTAATCGAACGAGGCACCACGGTGGCCGTGCTGGGACTGGCCTATAAGCCGTTCTCTCATGTGGTCGAGGAATCACAAGGGATGTACATCGCCAAAGCTTTATCCAAGGCCGGTGCACGGGTGGTTGCTTATGACCCGTTGGCTAATGGTACGGCGCGCCCCGAGTTGCGCGACCAGGCGGTAATCCTGGATTCGGTGAGGGATTGCCTTGAACAAGCCGAGGTGGTGCTGATTACCACCCCGGATCCCGCTTTCCGCGCTCTCACGGCTGCGGATTTTAGCAACAAAGAGTCCACGGTGACAGTGGTGGACTTCTGGCGGATACTGGATAAGGAGCTTGCAGGGCGACCCAACATCCGCTACATCCCCATCGGTCGGAGCGTTAACGACGCGGCAAATGCGGCCAGGCTGGATGAGCTGTGGAACAGGGTGACGAGGGAGACGGAGTAGAACCCATATCCAAAACATTCGTTCTTGAAGGGTAATGGTGAAAGGGTACCCCCCAGCGGAAGCGCAATAAGGATGCCAGAAGTGATCAGCTCCCTGAAGGCGAAAGTCAGGCGGAGTTTTTTGTATCGCCCATTTTTGTGGCGAAAGAGCAAAAGGCAGCTTCAATGGTATCTCGAAACGCGTGATAGAGCCTTTCGCCAACTGCCGGATGCCTTTGCAGCGCCCGGCTATTTGACGCGATCGAAGGAATTGTTGCGGCAAAGTTGGGATGGGCCTCGGAGTGTTAAATCCTCGACAAAGAGCGTACGGTTGTTCATCATAGATAGGCCCAGCATGGTTGGGCCCTGGTTTGAGGAAGCGTTGGCGCGTTCTTTCGACGTGTCAGTGTTCAGTATAACGCGCCATAAGCTGGGATTTCTTGAAGGGGTGGATGATCTGGTCTCATTTAGCAGCGGAATTGATCCGGAGGATCGGCTGCGGAGGCCCATTCCATCAGGTTCGATTGATAATCTGAAGCAGTGGCGTGATAGATTGCAGGATGACATACTGGCCGCTGTTTCGCAAGCCCACCACAAAGCTCCGATTGATCTTTGTTTCGTTTACGGTTCTCAGGCAGAGCTTGAGCCGGGTACATTGCGCCGAATTCAGGAGCTTGGCATCCCGTTGGCTCTTTGGTGGCTGGATGAAAAACACGCATTTCAGGAAGAGCTAATCGGTTCGGCGACTGTACATTTGACCAATTCATTCGAATGCCTTCGATGGTATATGGCAGAAGGTGCAGCAGCGTATTACTTCCCACAGGCAATTGATCCGGAGATATATCACCCACGCAATGTGGAGCGTGATATTCCGGTAAGCTTTGTTGGTGCTGCGTATGGACAACGTCTCGACTTTGTTAAGCGACTGAGACGGGCAGGGGTTCCGATAGAGTGCTTTGGGCCGGGTTGGGAGAATGGGGTGGTTGACGATCCGGTCGAGATATTCTGCCGTTCGCAGATCAATCTTGGCATGGGATTCACCGGGTTTTCTCGACAACTGGTTTGCGTCAAGGAGCGCGATTTCCAGGTACCTGCCACTGCGAGTCTCTATCTAACCACGTATGATCCTGAACTTACCCGGTTGTTTGAAGTCGGCCGTGAGATCTTATGTTACCGTGATGAGATGGATTGCATCGAGCAAATTCGCTATTATCTGGAGCGGCCAGATGAGGTCACTCAGATTGGTCACGCTGGTTGGAAGCGATGCATGCGTGAGCATACCTGGATGCACCGGATGAGAGGACTACTTCGTTGGATGGGTATCCTTAAAGATGAGCAGGAGGCGACTGGAGGTTAACGATGCAGAGAGGAGGCCTTATGGCTGTGACATTGGGATTCAAAAGGTGGCTCATAAGGCAATTGCCCAGCATTTACCTTGTGGGGCGGCGCTTTCGGAATAGGTTCGTAATGAAGTGTGATCCCAGCCTGCAAAGAGACTTCAGTTGGGAGAATCTACGCTATGTCGAATGTGACAAGTCAAGTTTATCTGTATTCTGCATGCGCAGGTTGGTTCCGATAGTTAGAACATCCCCCTTCCCCTTGGATGAATTGCTATTAATGGCAGCAAGCGTTGTGTTTTTTCGGCCCCGTCTCATCATTGATTGGGGCACTCACATTGGGGCATCTGCTAGGGTTTTTTATGAAACATGCCGCTGGTATAAAGTAGACGCTGAAATCCATTCCATTGATTTGCCGGAAGATGTTGACCATCCACAACACCCTAGAGAGATATATGCCTTGTTATTGAGGAACACGTCCGTTCGCCTGCACCGTGGGGATGGGGTGACGGTAGCCGTGGGGTTGATCAAAGAGCGGGGAGATCCGGCCCCTCTATGTATGCTAGACGGAGACCACTCTTATGAAACCGTCACCCGAGAGCTAGCGGCGATTTCTGAAATCGCGCCTATGGCGACCATACTGGTGCACGACACCTTTCACCAAGAGGGCAGGAATCAGTCAGGTGCGTATTCAGCGGTAAAAGACTTTGTGAGCAGTTGTCGAAAAATCCATCAGATCATCGACTCCAACATTGGTCCTCCTGGTCTGACGCTTATCAAATTATGCAACCAGCAATTGACTTCATGGACTTGAAAGCAACCTCTATCTGGACACGTCCAGTATATAAGCGTATTACGCGCCTTGGGCTTGAGGCTTTTTGGATAGCAGTCGGACAGGCGGTGACAGTTCTGGGCGGGCTGGTAGGTGTGCGTCTGTTGACAAATGTTCTTGCCCCCATGGCGTATGGGCAATTAGCACTCGGCATGACGTTGGCAACGCTTGTGCAACAGGTTGCTCTGGGCCCGCTCGGGGGGGCCTTTCTGCGGTTCTTTAGTCCCGCCGAGAAGGACGGCCAATTAGCCAGTTACTGGCAGGCAATTCAGGTCTTGCTGAAGCAGGTTACTTTCATCCTGATAGGGATTATTGCACTGGTCGCTTTAGGTATGTGGTTAGTTGGCTACACCAATTGGCTGGGGTTGATATTGGCGGCTTTCACCTTTGCGTTAATCTCTGGTTATAATTCTTCGATGGACAGAGTGCAGAACGCTGCCAGGCAGCGAGTGATCGTTGCGTGGCACCAAGCGCTCGGGCAGTGGCTCCGCTTCCTAATAGCGGTTCTCCTAGTCGGTCTGTTGGGTGCATTCAGCACCGTGGCAATGCTCGGCTACGCGCTGGCCTCAGTTATTGTGCTTTGCTCCCAATATGTGTTTTTCCGCCGCAAGATATTGGCGAGGATTCCCGCCCGGGCCAAAGTCAATCAGAGCGACGTCAAGGATTGGACGAGACAGATGTGGAATTATGCGTGGCCCTTTATGACGTGGGGCGTATTTACCTGGGTTCAGATTGCCTCAGACCGGTGGGCTTTGGAGCTATTTGGCACCACTAGCGATGTCGGGCTATATGCAGTTCTTTACCAGTTAGGTTATTATCCTCTCATGCTGCTCTCGAATTTTATGGTAACTTTTATATCCCCGATTTTGTTCAGCCAAGCAGGGGATGGGTCCAATCCAATAGGGTTGAGTCGTGCCCATAGATTGAACGGCCTGGTGGTTTTGTGCTCGGTCATGCTGACTGTGGTTGGAACTGCACTTGGGTTTCTCTTGCACAAGCAGGTGTTTTCATTGTTAGTTGCCCCACAGTACCGAGTAGTTTCAGCGCTTCTCCCTATTATGTTGATGTCAGGCGGATTGTTTGCTTCCGGTCAAGCCGCGTCTCTCTTACTGCTCACCGAACTTAATTCGCAAGGCCTCATAGCGCCAAAGATTGCCACTGCGGTGCTCGGGATTCTTCTAAACATTTGCGGCGCCTACTGGTTTGGATTGCGTGGAGTGGTGTATGCTAGCGTCCTTTTCTCTCTGATGTATTTCCTGTGGGTTATTCTTCTGGCTCGGAGACGGGCAGCGTGCGTAGTTTAAGACATGGGATAATAGCCAGTTGGTATAATTCCATTTGGTATAATTCCATATGGAAGTTCAATCAGCATGGTCGGGACAGGTGGGTGGCTACACAGGCCGCCCAAATCCCGGCGGGATCACGTGTGCTGGACGTTGGCGCAGGTACTGGACGGTACCGGAAACTTTTTCGGCACTGCGAGTACAAAGCCCATGATTTCGGCCAGACCCCTGAACTCAGGAACAAGTATACCAGTCTCGACTACCAATCGGATATCGTTAACATTCCCGTTCCTGATAACTCTTTTGACGCAATCCTGTGCACCGAGGTGCTGGAGCACGTGCCAGAGCCCATCAGGGCAGTGCATGAGATGGCGCGTATTATGCGTCGGGGGGAAGCTGCTCCTGTCTGCACCCCTTGGATGTCACCTGCATCAAGAGCCCTATATCTTCTACGGTGGATTTACGCCTTACTGGTATCGCCATTTCTTGGCAGAGGCCGGGCTGGAGATAGAGACCATCGAGGCAAACCGAGGCTTCTTCAGCTTCTTTGCTCAGGAAGGGTTGCGCTTTAGCGCTCTGATTGATCCACGCCGGACAGCGCATACAGGATTAGTCCTTTGGGTTGGTTTGGTGGTATTGTGGATTGTAACTTTACCGTTGTTGCGGGTTTTATTCCCACTTCTGGCGAGCTCGCTTGATCGGCTTGGGCTTTATGAGAAAGCTACGGTAGGCTATCATGTTGTTGCGGTTAAGGAGTGACAAGGCAATAGCAATTATCGCTGTTTTCTTGATCTGCCTATTTCCACGAATACACCAGCTTGCAGCAAGCGCACGGTCAAATGCTCTCGCAGTGGAGACGGCACGCCATGGAATGCTGGTGGAGACTTGGTGGTCTCCTGAACGGCGGCGCGAGGCTATCAGTAATCGCCTAGTGAAGGAGCCAGTTCTGGACAGTGATCAAGCCATTAGGGGCGGCATGCTCTCTCGTGTGGCGCGTGTGAGGGGGTTCGAGGCCTGGTTTAGAGGAGACTGCACAGCGGCAGCGCAGGCGTGGGAAAGAATGGAGAAAGGGTCGGATCCTGTGGTGGTTTTGGATGCGGTTGCAAGGGTCTGTGCTAATCAGCCTGTTGCAGAGGATACGCTGGGCGAATTAGAGCTGGCGTATCTGTGGGGTTTGGCGGAACAGGCGCGAAGGGCTGGCGACAGAACATCAGAGCGGTTTTGGTGCGAAGCGCTATTGAAGCTCTCAGACACCAATGTTCCCTTGTATTGGCGGGCATGGGCCGCTTTGCGCGTGGTGGAGGAAGGAGAGTCTCCTGAGGTCTATATGCAGGCTTTGGCTCACTCCCCGGCGGACTTTTGGTTATATGACCATGCTGTTAAGGCTGCCATACAGGCCAAAAGATATGAATTAGCTCTTAACCTAGCTATCCAGGCCAGTAAACAGAGCAAGTTGCCCTATCCGTTAGCCTGGGCGTTGCAAACGACCTGGTTGGCTATTCTTGCCAAGCGACTGGACACAGCATGGGAGTGGGCCAATCGGGCCGCTGACATTGGCGGTGTTGACAATTGGCATGTTGAGCTCATTATGGCCGAGGTGCTTTGCGCACGAGGGGACTATGAAGTTGCACTCGGATTGTATGATGAGGCTTTGAAAAAGACAGACAATCCACTGTATGTCTTATCTAGAAAGAGTGCCTGTCTATTTTCGAGTGGGCAAGAGGAGGTTGGTCTTGAACTTTTGAGGAATGCATTAATAAACGCTTCACCTTCCCAGATAAAGGAGTTTTCCTCTCTTTTCTCGGTTTTGTACAAGTGGTGCAAGCAACTAGGGCAGGTAGCTCCGGAGTGTTACCTTAGAGAGCGGTTTGAGGAGGTTATGGAGATGGATTTTGACACCTGGATGCAAATGCGCCGGTGATAGCTGGGTCGAGGGATGCGGATGAACGCAATTCATCAAATACACTCAGAAGCAATAGAATCTCAGCGAAAGAGAGATATATCACCCGATATACCCCTCCTGGTCTTGGTATGGCTGGCGATAGGTTTCATAACCATTCTAATAAGCATCTGTATTCAGGCATGGATATCTTGGAAAAGTGACGCTCGTTTAGTCTTTGATCTTCTTGTCTTCCTTGCATGCATTGCAACAGGTGGATATACGCTTCTGCAGGCCTCTTTTCTCGCTGAAAAACAGCATCGTTTTAAGGCATTTATTATTTTCGTCCTGGCTTTAGTTTGCTATGCGGTCATCATCCATTTTCGCTTACAAGAATGGATGCCAGAGATGCTTCCTGGCGAAAGAATAGATCACTTTTATTACTGGCACCAGGGGCAACTATATGCGGAGTTCTGGCGTTTTACAGGGATAGGTAGAAATGATTGTTTCATCCAGATAGTGAGCAATGCATGGGTCTACGGTTACTTCCTAGGCTGGATGATTACTTTGTGGGGACCATTCGTTGAGATACCGCTTTTTCTGGGTATGACGGTGCTTTTTCTCACAGCTTCGGTGGTTGGCACTTTAGCCCTGCAATTGGGCTATAATAGCTCAGTTGCGCGCCGAGCTTTCTGGATTTGGTTATTTCTAACTGCTTTGCCTCAACTTGTAAAACCTGCGCTGTGGAAGGACAACTGGATGTGGTTGATGTTGGCTCTCGGCATTTCTGCTATAGTTGATGTTGCCAAAGGTAGGGCTTCAATAGGCCGAGAATTTTTGGTCGTAATTGGCATTATTAGCACATGGCTGCTTCGTTGGCCAGCAGCCCTCGTATTAATTGGGCTTGCCCTGTTTCTGAGTATGCGTACAAGGAGCTTTGGCCGTTTGATGTTATTTGTGGCCGTTGTAATACTTGCGATTTCCACTGAAGCGATGGGCATTCAAGAAGTATCCGTTCTCTCGGACGTCCCTACCTCTCCTATGGAGGGGATGATTTTGAATATTAAGTCGTTGATTACACTTGGCACCGAGTTTGAGCTTAGGGGTCGCCTACGCTCCCAGCTTTGGGGTAGACCTCTATCTCTTTCAAATGCCTGGTATGTGGTGCCACTTCGCTTCTTGGAACCTTTCGTTGCACCATCAAGTTGGCTCTCATCAACAAGAAGCTTGCTGGAGATCACCACCTTCTTCGGTACCAAAATCGTCCTGTTCGCCTTGATTTTGGTTCTATTCTATACTTTATTTTCGCTCCCAAAGGACTCGCAACGATGCGCTGATTGGAGGTTATCAAGATATTTATCCTTGGGTGGGCTGCCTTTGATAGTTTCTGTTGGGTTCTATCCGGCAGGCAGCGATCGGTACATATTGACTGGTCTTCTTATGGCCTTGCCTTTGGTCACACATGCAACCTTCTGCTTTCGGGGTGTTACTCGTGTAGCGTTGGTGTTGGGCACATTATTGGAGTTTTGGGCTGTTATTCTCTATCTGTATGTGATATGAGGAGTTGTCTATCTGAAGCGTCATGCACAAGAAACGGCTAAGGGATTTGGGTTGGCAAGCAATTTATGCCTTAATATCTTGCATCTATCTAGAATTGTTGGAGCAAGCGTGATATGAGATGCCGTTTTTGTGGGGGATCTTTGCAGTTGATAGAAGAGGCTCCAAGGTACATTGTTCGCTACTGTGGCAAGTGCGACATCTACCAGACAGAACCACAGGGCTATAGCCGTTCTGTCTTCAATATAAGCGCTTACGATGAAGCCTGGCACACAATGGCTCGCCTGTCAGAACGCCGCGTATTACGCTCTCGGACAAGGCTGTTGAAGAGCTTGCCAATCAACCTTCGTGGGAAGCGCCTCCTGGAAATCGGACCAGGCACAGGAGAACTTCTTAAGGCTGCTGCCACTTTGGGGTGTGACGTGTTGGGCGTAGATATGAACCGCGCTAATGTCGAATACATAAGGAGCAGATGGGGGCTTCCTGTACTTAACGGCAAGTTTGAGGAGACCGAGTTCGATCAGCCTTTTGACATCGTTGTGATGTGCGACGTTATTGAGCATATTGAGGATCCAAGAACTGTGCTTGCAT
>Ga0190306_1000446_pt1 | contig 14040 bp, 12 predicted proteins | sample 48700734_MG_FD_161657 | JGI IMG/M metagenome (GOLD analysis project Ga0190306, IMG submission 161657) | Hydrothermal vent sediment bacterial communities from Southern Trench, Guaymas Basin, Mexico - 4870-07-3-4_MG | ecosystem: Environmental > Aquatic > Marine > Hydrothermal vents > Sediment ... | reverse complement strand
CCGGGAATAAATAGTGCAACTGAGTAATTTTCTGAATCAGCTTTTTTAACGTTCTCTGATTTAGAACAGGAAGAAATTCCGAAAGAAATCGATAAAATAAGTATAAGCGTATAAATGGAAGGTTTTAAAACCATTGCGGCCTCCTCTAAGTATGTTGAGAAAGCACAAGCACAGGGAGAACACAATAGAACAGTTCCATAAGCGGAACATTTCCTCTCCCATCCAGACTTGCACTGTCGGTAACGGAATTACACCGTTTCACCCCGATATATTCAGGATTGCGGACTTTAACCGCCGGTTGGGACTCAATGTCCCTCCCTCGAAGAAATTATATTTAAAATATAGGAGCAAATATTGCTGTTGTCAAGGTAAATTAAAATTATTATGAAATAAATGAGTTTAAATACTATCTTGACCACAGAAAAGCCAGTGTGATATGTTCAGACAATACTAATCGATATTAATATATACAGAAGGTAATATGAGTCTCACAAAGCCGGTTAAACTTGGGATTATATCCTGCCCTGGAACAGAGAAAATTTCTGCAGAGGTTACTCATCATCTAAAAAAGCAGTATACAAAAAAGTATAACAGGTTAGCAGTTCATATTTCCCGTAAGTATAATATGCAGGTGGAAGATGTATGGCGTATGTTGTATTTGAATGAAGACCTTCATTCTGTTCGGCTGAATGGAAATAATGATTTTACAAAATATCAGCCCCCTCAATTTAAACTTCCTGTTACTTTTACAAGATTTGCAAATGGAGAGTTTAAAGCAGAAATAAATTCTTCTGTTAAGGGTATGAATATTTTTATTATACAGGATGTAGAAAATCATTATCCTATTAGTTTTAATGGAGATGATAATAAATATATTCTTTCTGTAAACGATCATATTTTCCTTCTCTTTGTAACTATGGATGCTGCTCGCCATGCGGGAGCTTCCAGTATTACCCTTGTTCTTCCTACCTATCCGTATTCCCGACAGCATAAGAAAAAAGGAAGAGAAGCATTAACTGCCAGTCGTTTTGGGCAAATGTGTGAATTTATGGGTGCAAATAGAATTATTACTATTGATATACATTCAAAAGAAATTGAAAACAGTTTTAAAAATTTAATTTTGGAAAATTTACATGGATCCTATCAAATCCTTTTACAATTAAAAAATCTTGTAGATTTTGATGATCCTGATCTGGTTGTTGTATCTCCGGATACAGGTGCTGTCGATCGGAATAAATTTTTTGCCGGCAATCTTCAGAAGCCCCTGGCTATGCTGTATAAGGAAAGAGATTATTCTAAAATATCCCGGAATGCAGATCATACAAATATAACTAATATCCGCTTGTTGGGAAATGTTAAAGGTAAAACTGTATTTATGGCAGATGATATGCTTGGAACCGGAGGTACTCTTATTATGGCAATGAGAGCCCTTAAAGGTTTTGGGGCAGAAAAAATAATATGTTCTATAAGTTTGCCTATGTTTTCCGGAGATGCAGTAAAATATTTCGATAAGGCTTATGAAGAAGGTTTGTTTGAATATATAATAGGCACAACTGCTGTTTATCATGATGAAGTTCTGCTGGGAAGGGAATGGTATGTCAGTGCGCCTGTATCGGATCTGATTGCCCGGAGCATATCCCGACTGTATCATGAAAGATCCCTCAGCCCTCTACTTGATAACAGCAGAATGATTCAAAAACTTCTTAAAAAGAATTAGCGGTTTAGTATGAATAATTATGAACCCTGTACTTTATCCATTGATATAGGAACCTCTGCTATGAAGGGAGGTGTTATTTCCATTACAGGGAAGTTAATTTCCTTTTGCAGAATACCTTTAGCAGATACAGGCAGGAAAGATTTTCTGGATTGGGACGCTTCTGTCTGGGATAAAACTTTGCAAAGTTTAATTAATCAGCTTTCAAAAAAAATATCTTTAAAAACATTAGATCTAAAGGCAGTTGTTATAAGCGGGAATGGTCCAACAATTGTTCCAATTGGAGACCATGGTCAGATTGTTGGTAAAACTCATTTGTGGCTGGACAAAAGGGGAAAGAGAATAGCTGGAGAAAAATCTTTTTTTCTCCCTGCTGTTGCCTGGATTAAAGAAAACAGACCGGATGTTTATGAAATGACAAAATCCTTTCTTGGATGTCCGGAATATATATCCTTTAAACTTACCGGAAATATGGCAGCATTTACAACAACAAAGGAATTTGATCCATATATCTGGACCTGTGAAGGTATAGATGCCTACAATCTTGACTCTGATAAGTTCCCGGAACTTCTGCAAATCTCAAGGCTTCTTGGAGCTGTAACAAAAAATGCAGAATATGCTACGGGTATTCCCCATGGGCTTCCTGTTTTCGCTGGAGGGTCTGATTTTATTATGGCAATTCTTGGAACAGGAGCTGTAGTTCCTGGCCGTACGTGTGATCGTGCGGGAACATCTGAGGGTATAAATTACTGTTCAGCGAAACCTGTTAAGAATAACAGGATACGAACTCTTCCTCATGTTATCGGTGGTTTATATAATGCAGCAGGAATATTGTCTTCTACAGGAGCAATTTTTGAATGGTTTAGAAGAATAACCGGGCAGAAAAATACGGCTTATTCTAAGATGATGAATGAGATAAGGATGCTGGGGCATGACAGGCATATTCCTGCTTTTTTCCCTTCCCTCCATCGAGGTGAAATTTGGGAGTTTTCCGGTGGGCTGTTCGTTGGATTGGAAGCTGATCATGGTCCTGTGGAAATGGGTAGAGCAGTTACGAATGCTATAGCTTTTGGTGTACGGGATTTAATTGAAACTCTGGAAGAGAATGATTGTCCAATTGAAAGTCTCCGTGTTTCCGGAGGACAGGGTAAAAGCCCTGTTTGGAATCAAATGAAAGCAGATGTTACTGGAAAAATAATAGAGGTACCATTAGTTATTGATACGGAATTAATGGGTAATGCATGTACCGGTTTTACATCAGCAGGGTATTTTAGTAATCTTGGTGAGTCGGCTGAAGTTCTGGTAAGAATTGATACTATCCATGAACCGGATAGGATTGAATATGAAAAGTACAGTGATGGTTATAATATATATCAACAACGTTGCCTGAGTCTTGTAAAAGTAATGCAAGTTATGGAGGAAAACAAATGATTGTATGTAAATTTGGAGGAAGCTCAGTTGCGGAAGCTTCACAAATACTAAAGGTTAGAAAAATTATTGAGAGTAATTCCAAGAGGAGACTTATAGTTGTATCTGCTCCCGGAAAAAGAAATAATGCTGATAAAAAAATTACAGACCTTCTATATACCTGCAATAAAGAAGTGAAGAATGGAGAGGGAGCAAAAAGTTTTAAGATTATTAGAGATAGATACTCAGAAATTTGTGAAACCCTGGGAATTGATGGTATTACAGAAATGCTGGATGAAGTTCAGGCAGGTATAGAAAGTGGGAAAGGTGCAGATTATGCCGCATCCAGGGGAGAATATCTCTCTGCAAGGATGTTGGCTGTTTTTTTAGAAGCGGAATTTATAGACTCGGCTGATATATTAAAATTAAGTGATGATGGTAGAATAGAAGAGTCTGGTTACAGTGCATTAAAGGCTCGTATAAAAGGGACTGGTCGATATATTATTCCTGGCTTCTATGGATCGGATTCTAATGGCAATATAAAGACATTTTCCAGAGGAGGGTCTGATATTACCGGTGCTATTGCTGCAAGAGCTGTAGGAGCGGAAGTTTATGAAAACTGGACTGATGTCTCCGGTTTGTTAATGGCAGATCCCAGGCTTGTTGATAATCCCTGTGTAGTAAAAGAGTTAACATACAAAGAAATACGTGAACTTGCTTCTATTGGTGCAAATGTGTTTCATGAAGATGCTATAACTCCCGTTAAGGATTATAATATACCCATAAATATTCGAAATACAAATAAACCGGAAATGCCGGGAACTATGATTGTTACAAATAGAGATAGTTCTAAAACTCCAATTGTGGGTATTTCCGGAAAAAATAATTATCAAAATATTTTTGTAGAAAAATTGAGGTTAAATAGATATCCGGACTTTAGGATAAAATTTCTTTCCATTCTTAAAGCTCATGACATTGTTCCTGAATTTGAATCTACAGGATTTGACAGTCTTTCTTTTCTTGCTCCGGAAAGCCAGCTTGCTGATATAGAAAATGTGTTGAAAGAAATACAAAATAATCTTCATCCCGATTTACTTGAACTAAGATCTTCCCTTGGACTCATTGGAATTGTAGGGGGCGGGATTTCTAATCAAATTGGTGTTGCTGCTTCCGTATTTTCAGTTCTAAGTTTAAATAATATAAATGTGCGTTTTATAAATTATGGCGGTTCTGACATAACATTACTTGTTGGAGTAGATTCAAATTTATATTTGGATGCACTAAGAGCTATTCATAAAAAATTTGATGAAGAATAATAGTTTTACAGATATTTATAAATTGAAAAGGAGTAGGTAATCTATGACTAATTATTCCTTAAATAATCTTGCTTCAAAAATAGAGTTTGACCCGGTAGATTTTGCAGCCTTGCTTGAATTGTTTTTGGATACTACAGATTCAGATTTGAATAAAATTAGCAGTGCAATTGCTATATCGGATAAAGATTTAATATTCGGATCTGTACATAATATAAAAGGAGCTTCCTTAAATTTGGGTCTGGATAAAATTACAGAATTTATGGAAAAAATAAGTAAACTAAATAAATCAGGTTTATTTACCGATATTGAAGGAATAGTGAGTAAGACCAGACTTGAAATTAGCAGGTTAAGAGAAACATTGGAGAAAAATTAATGCAGAGGGTAATGGTTGTTGACAATAATCCAGTTGTTTTGAAGTTTATGGAATCATTTTTGGTTAAAAATGGATTTTCGGTAAGAACAGCTGAAAATGGTCTGATTGCACTCGATTTGCTTAAGGATTATACTCCGGATATTTTTTTTATCGATTTGATAATGCCTTATATAAAAGGTGAAATGCTTGTTTCCATCTTAAGAGACAGGGAAGAACTTTCAAATATCCGGATTATAATTCTTTCAGCTGTAGCAGCAGAGATTGAACTGGATTACATTGCCATGGGTGCGGATGCATGCATTGCAAAGGGACCATTTAATACAATGGGCAAGCATATAATCAATACTTTGAATGAGTTGTCTGATAATAATGGAAATAATATAGTTGAACAGGTTGTCGGTCTTGAAGATGTATTTAAAAGGTCAATAACACAGGAATTGATGTTCTCCAAACTTCATACGGAAGTTGTTCTTGAGAGTATCTCAGATTGCTTAATTGAGATTAGTACGGATTTTAGAATAGTCTATTTGAATAAAGCTGCTCTCCGATTTTTCAATAAGAAACAGAAGAGTATTATTGCAACAAATATTCTGAATCACCTGGATTCCGGCTGGTTGAAAATGTTGGTTGAATATCTGGATGCAGTAAAAGCAGAATTACCGTTTCAGCCTATAGAACTTAATAGAGAAAATGAATGTTATATGCTTACGGCAAAAAAACTTAATTCTTCAAAAGATAATACAATAGTGTTACTGCTTAGAGATATTTCATTGGAAAAACAGAGGGAAGCCAATTTAAAAAATAAGATTAAAGATAGAGAAATGATGATAAAAGAAGTATATCATAGAGTTAAGAATAATCTTGCCATGGTTTCCAGCATTATCAATCTTCAAATAGGTGAGTCAACTAATGATATCGAGTTGCATTCCCTGAATGATCTACGAAGTCGGATAGATTCAATTTCCATGGTTCATGCCAAGCTGTTTCGTGGAAAAGATTTAAACAATATTGGATTTGATGATTATATTAAAGATTTGGTGGATAATCTAATAGATTCTCTTGCTTGTACCGAATCTTCCATTGTTGCTGATATTTTAATTCCTGAAGTTTCAATTGATTTTGATAAAGCAGTTCCTCTTGGAATAATTTTTACAGAATTAACAACTAATGCCATAAAATATGCATTTAGCGGTAAAGATACAGGATTAATATCGATAACCTACAGTGAAATAGAAGATGGGTTAAAACTTGTTTTTTCAGATAATGGATCAGGCCTTTCTGTAGATTTTGCAGCTGATAAAGCAGAATCATTGGGGTTTAATTTAATATTCAGTCTTGTAATGCAGCTTCAGGGCAGTATAAGTGTAGAAAATAAAAACGGAGCAGAATTTACTATAATTCTGCCCCGTTTTTAATTTATAAATAACTACTTAATTACTAACTCGGTTTCCAAATCAAAAAAACTTGCTTTTGAAAAATCAGGAATAAAATTAACCTGCTTATCTACTCCTAATTCCAATTCAGGACCTGTCCTTGCAATAAACTGATGACTTCCTGTATTTACGTAAAGATGGATTTCTGCTCCAAGGGGTTCAATTACAGTGACTTTTGCCGGAATTGTAATTCCTTTTACTTCTTTATCAGAATATGCAAGATCTTCCGGGCGAATACCAAAAATTACATTCTTACCCACATAATTCTTTAGGTATTCACAACCCTTAACATCAATGTTAAAATTCCCTTCTTCCAGTACAATCTTTCCAGCTTCTTCTTTTACTGCTACATTTATGAAGTTCATTGGTGGGGAACCAATAAAACCTGCTACAAATCGGTTTTCAGGTTTATTATAAAGCTCCAGAGGACTTCCAATTTGCTGAATGATTCCACCTTTCATTACTACAATTTTGTCAGCCATAGTCATGGCTTCTACCTGATCATGAGTTACATAAATCATGGTAGCATCCAGTCTGGTATGTAGTGATGAAATTTCTGCTCTCATTTGAACTCTAAGTTTTGCATCTAAATTTGACAGCGGTTCATCAAACAAAAATACTTTAGGTTGTCTGACTATTGCCCGTCCTACAGCAACTCTCTGTCGTTGTCCACCAGATAGTGCTTTTGGTTTTCTGTCCAGGAGTTCTTCTATATCAAGAATTTTTGCTGCTTCACCAACTCGTTTGGATATTTCATCTTTTGAAAATTTTCTTATTTTCAGTCCAAAGGCCATGTTATCATAAACAGTCATATGAGGATATAAAGCATAGTTTTGAAAAACCATTGCAATGTCCCTGTCTTTTGGGGGAACATCATTTACAACTTTACCCCCAATGGAAATTTCCCCCTCTGTAATATCTTCAAGTCCTGCAATCATTCTTAATGTTGTAGACTTACCACAGCCTGATGGACCTACAAGAACTACAAATTCTTTGTCGTTAACCGTAAAGTTAATGTCTTTAGCTGCCCTGACATTACCATCGTACACCTTACCGATGCCTTTCAATAATACTGTTGCCATAATATACCCTCCGAAATTTATCTTATGAAGTAACAGTATTCCCAAAAAAGCTTGTTGTCAACAAAAATCTTCCAGTTAAAAACTTCTAACAACATAAAAAGTTGCTAAATATTGTTTAGAGTGGTATATTGTAACCAACAGAAATATAAAACAAGGAGTACTTAATATGTCAAGTGCGGTTAAAGTATCAGATGAGCTGGTAATAAAAGCTAAAATTAAATCAAAAATATTTAAACGTTCAATTGCCGGTCAAATTGAATATTGGGCAAGTATTGGTCAGGTGATTGAAGAAAATCCTGATCTCCCTTTGCCTTTTATCCAGGAAATTCTTACAGCAAAAGAGGAAATAAAAGCAGGACTGGGAACTCCTTACATTTTTGGAGAAGGCCAATGAACGAAATTATTAATATAATTCAATCTCCGTTATTTGCAAGTCAGAAAAAAAAACTTCATAAAAACCAAATAAAAAATTTAGATAAAGCAGTTCGAACTATTGCTCAAAATCCTGCACTTGGATCTGGAAAAGCTGGAGATTTGAGTGGTGTTCAGGTTTACAAATTCAATTCAGTGAACTCATTGGTTCTTTTGGCATATGAAATAAGTGAGAATACTCTCTTACTGTATTCCTTTGGATCACACCAGAATTTTTATAAAGAACTGAAGAATTATATTAATCGTTAATTCCTGATAATCCGAATCTCCTGCTACAGGAACCTTTTTACGATTTTTGTTTTAACCATTCATTAATTGCATCTTGAAGAGATGTATCCGGAGGATTCGCTCCAGTTTGTTCAAACAGCCATGGTTCAATAACTTTTGTTTTTAATTCATTCCAGAATGGAGGTAGAGCTTTAGGGAATATCAACGAGGATTCCTGGGGTATGTAACCTACCAGGTTCGGGTAAATAATTGGGAGTTCATTTTCGTTAATATCTTTTATTGATGAAAATCCATTGGCAAATCCGAACGTATCAAGTCTTTTAATTTGAGATGATTTTAACAATTTTTTCTGAGTATTGTAATTAAAAAACCAATGTATAAATTGGGTAGCACCCTTTCTGTTATTTGCTTTATCAGGTATGCCCGAAAAAAGTATATTACCCAGAACTGGAATTTTATCTTCCAAAGAAAGCCATCTAAATCCTAAAGAGTCCCTTTTCTCCGGAGATATTCTGAAAAAACTGATGAGATCAGAGTAATAAAAAAGTATTCTGTTTTCTTCAATAAGTTTATATGCAGGATCATAGAGGAACTTAGCTTTAAAATCTTCTTCCAGTTTTAGACTGCCATTAATTTCATTATTCCATGTTTTGGACAACTGTAGTGAATCCTGTAGATTTTTTTCATTCCATGAAAGAACTCCTGAGTTAAGAACATGAAAATCTGTTTTCATTAAAACAGCATTTAGATAAAGAACTTCACTGCTCCATCTGGGAGAAAAGCCCATCATCTCAAATTTTGAATTACTTTTGTTATTAAAATTTAATGCTGTTTCTTTCATTTTATCAGGATTTAGATAAAAAGCAGGAATATTTTCAACATTTTGTTCCTTTTTCAGCATAATAACGGGAAGGTTAAAAGATATTGGGAGTAAAAATAATTCTTTATCTATGTACCCAAGGTCTAATAATCCAGAATAAAATATTGCAGGATCTATATTGCCTTCTGATACTATATTAGTTAACGGACTGAATAATTTTATTAATTCAGGTGAATTCAGAAACTCAGAAATAATAATATCACCTGGATTTTCTTCATTTTCGAGTGATTTTCCTGGTTCTTTTTTATAGACAAGCTCAATTCGATATTTTTCCTGAATCGAGTTAAATTCTTCAACATATGCTGCCATTTCAGGTTTGTCAGTCCATAGAATTACGGTAGCATTATTTTGAAATCCACAGGATGTGATTATCAGAATAAAAAGGGGAAGCAATTTTAGTAATTTTTTCATACGATTACACTAAGGCGCTATTTAAAGATTGTCAATCCCGGTTACTTCGATATGGTTGCTGAGCTTGCCGAAGTACAATTTTGCAAGCAAAATCACTCAGCAACCGAAGCGACCGGGCACTTGCGGTAATCACTGGCTCTGTGGATAATGTGCTGATGGAAAAAGAGAAACGACTTTTTTATAGTTACAGTTCTTATTTGAAGGAGAAATATGGTGCGCCTGCTTATCGGGTTGCTGTAGATGCAGGGTTTTCCTGTCCAAACAGAAATCAGGATAAAACAGGTGGGTGTACATATTGTGACGAGCTGGGATCTACAGCTGTTTATCAACGAGGTCAGGAAGCTGATCTGGCTCACAATGGTGATTCTCCTTTCCCTGGTCAAATTGATAGTTTGAATATGGATTTAAGGTGTGTAAGTTCAAATTTGGAAAGTAGAAAGAAACGTATAAAAGATCAGGTTGCAACAAGTATTAAATTTATAGAAAGAAGATATAAAACAGAATATTTACTTTTATACTTTCAGGCTTTTACAAATACTTATGCCCCTGTAAAAGAGTTAAAAGAGATTTATGATTACAGTCTGTCTCTTGCGCCTTTTAAAGAACTTATAGTTTCTACCCGGCCTGATTGTATTTCTGAAACAAATGTTAAACTATTAGCCTCTTACATGAAGCAGGGAATAGATGTCTGGGTTGAATTGGGACTTCAGAGTTCCAATAATAATACTTTGGAAAGAATAAATCGTGGTCATAGCTGGGAGCAATTTATCAAAGCATATTTGCTTCTTAAAAAATACAGTGTTAAGACCACTGTTCATTTAATCTTTGGCCTGCCAGGGGAAGATTATAATGAAATAATGAGTTCTGTTATTTCTCTTTCGAAATTAAAAGCTGATGGGGTTAAAATACATAACCTGCACATACCTATTGGAACAGAGCTCTTTAAGGAATATTTAATGGGTGAAATAACTGTTCCCTCGGGTTTACGTCATCTTGAGTATACAATTGAGGCCATTGAAAGATTACCTCCGGATACAATAATTCACAGGCTTACCTGTGATACCCCTTCCCATAGGCTCGGTGCACCAAGAACATTTTTTAAGAAGGGCAGTTTTTATAATTTAGTAACGCAGACAATGAAAACAAGGGGAGCTTATCAGGGTAGATTATATTTTCAGGATTGATAGAGGGAATTATCATATAACGGGAAACCTGATTGACAGGGAGCATAATATACCATAGATTTAAAAAATGGGTAAGTTAACAAATTCAGGTAAATCCAATATCAAAGAAGGTGGATCCGAGGGTTTTTTCCAAAAACTATTGTCTATTCTCTTCCATGGATCTGATCCTGAGAAAGAAAAGAACCGCTTACTAAAGGAAATAGCCAGAACTCTTAAAAAACATCGTTTGAAATTTTATAATCCTAGGACTGAAGAAGCACTCCCTGCAATGGGCAGGTTTTTGTATGAAGTATATAAAATTATAAGTCCTGCTCAGGTTTTACTTGAAAATGCAGCTTCATCAGGGGCTCTCAGGTCAATAATTATTGATGCTTATATGACTGAAGATCAGCAGAAGTTAATTGAATCCTTTGGCGAAGATTCAATAAGAAAAAGAGCTGGTGAAGTAGATCAAAAAATTCTCGCTTCTGAATTAAAAGATAAACTTGTAGGTTTTTTTGCAGGTTTTACAAGTGAAAGAGTAAATAAAATAAATTCACTGTATAATTTGCTAATGTATTTTCTTAATCTGGTAGAATATGATTACTATTTTACTTTAAAGAAGTTTGATTCCGAACTTCCTGAAAGAGATTTTATTTATAATCCTAAATTTGAATCGATAAAAGCTGAGTACATTCTGGAAGATATTAAAGATTTTCTAGTTGTTCTTCCGGAAGGTAAAGATTTAAATTGGGATGAACTGTTTAATGTCCTTAAAACTTATAAGGGTACGGAAATTATAGATAGAGCCGGTTGGAAAAAAATTATAAAAGGTTTGGATGTTGTAAAGAAAGAAAGAATTTTTATTTTAATGGTACAGCATATTGATAAGGATCCACACTATAATTGTAGCCCCATTATTAATTCTGACCAGATTGTAGATGATTATTTAAATAAAATAAGGACTCAGACAGAATTAATACTGCAGAAAATTTTAAAAGAAAAAAAATCTAAAAAAGTAGATGCTTTATTAATGGAAATCTTTGGTACAACAGCTATTTCCAGAATGAAAAATTATACTGAAAAAGCAAATATAATGTTTAGTAAAAAAATGCTGGGTGGTTTTATTCATGTAGCTCCTGCAAATTATCTAAAAGCATTTCTTCTTGATTTTTTTAAAAGAGATGTAAAAACCCTAATGGATTTGCTGTTGATAAGGGGTAAATGGGCAACAATTATTTCCAGTCAGCATTTATCAGATGCTTTTCATTCGGTAATGGAGGTTTCTGCAAAACTCATTGTTTTTGATGAAGAACTTTCTGAGGAGGGCAGTAAGGGGATTGCCTTTAAAAATATGACCTCAAAATCAGATAGGGATAAAAATAGTATTACAATTCTAAGAACCCTTTTAAAAGAAACAAATGAGAACGCCCTTGGTATGATAACTACAGCTGCCCAGAATTTAATTATTATGGGTCGTAGTTTAAAATCCATTTTGGAAGATAAAGATAAAAAAGATCATGAAATGATTATAAACTGGAAGGAACTTGAGAGTGTAACTGATCTGGTTTTAAAGGATGAAATTTCCAGGGTGTATAAAAAGATATATTATTTTGTTCAGTTAATGCAGTTTTTTGTAAAAAAGAAATAATTATATTGCGTTGTAGGGACAGCCACCCAGGGTTTGCAAAGCAAATCCTGGGTGACTGTCCTTACTGTTGTTCATATCAATAAATATATTTAACCCCCGCCATTATGGATATCCCGTCAATAACATCCACCCCGGGCATCCAGTCAGATTTATTCCAGGAAAATGTATCATCCCCATCACCTGCGTTGACTGTTGTATAGGCCACTAAATTAAAACCTTCAAAAACGTTCCAATTTATTCCTGATGTAATTTGTGCAGATAAATCAATAGGACTGACAATAGAACGGAGGGAAAGACTGACAGTCGATCCCAGCCCAAGGGATAATTCAGGATAGAACAGTATTGCATAGGATTTTGTTGCTCCTGTGTTTTCTTTCCAGTTTAGGTAGGGTAAAATAACAGATTCCAGTCTAAAGGACAGAGACTTATCATAACCAACTTCCATCATGTGGAATAGTCCCAGGCTAATGTTAAAAGTATCTTTTACAACAGATTCAACTATACTACTGTTATAAGCAGGAACTGCGACAGAAGAGTTAAGGTACCAATCCGGCCCTATATTGCCCTGAAGGTTTATGTATGGTCTGTGAAGAGCATTTATATCAAGAGTTTCTAGTTTATTTGTGTAAGTAATATCATAGGTTTTATCTGTTCCATTAAAATAATAACCTGTTTCAATTTTAATACCACCTGCCTTTGTATACAGACGAAGACCTGCGCTGCTATCCTGAATTTTTCTCACTCCGGAAGCATCTGCATCCGGTGCCACAACAAGACCCTCAATAAATGAAAACCGGCCCAGTGGATAATTTACAGATGTAAGCCATGCGGTATCAGTTCGGATTTCTGAACCTGTCAGATTTACATAAGGGGATGTGCTTCCAAAAATAACATCCCCTGAGTTAAATACAAAACCATCTCCCCAACCCAGTCTGGTTTTCCCCAGGGTCAGCCTAAAGGTTGGAAATTTTGCTTTAACATATGCTTTTTGAAGGATAAAACCGGGAATGCCCGATGAGTCCGGATATATTATATCACCAGCAAGGTCTGCCCGGACATTTTTATTAGCTGTTGATTTAAAAGAAACTGCACCTTTTCCTGTCATAACATAAGCCCAGTATTGATTAAGAGAGCTGTCTCTGCTTCTCATGACCGTATTGTATAATTCCATATCCACAGAAATACTGTTTTCTGCCATTATGAAAGTCGCTGCCGTTAGGAACAACAGCAGCGGAAATATCTTCTTTACCATGAAAGTTCTTCCAGTGAGAATATTTTATCATCAATAGGCACATTGATATGCAGATCATTTATCACCATTAATGTTTCAGTGTCGGTTTTTATTTTATCAACAATTCTTGTTTCTACAGCAATCATTCTCCCATCAATTTCTCTGGTTTTCAGGGTTATCATTTCTTTTAAGAGCCTGTTTGATTTTGTGTAGTATTCGGCCTTCCATACAAGGAATGTATCTTTATCTATCCATAGTTTTTCTTTGGGATACGGAACTGTTCTTACCTTTGCTGTCATCATTAATACATAACAATCATTCCCATTAATATTTTCTTCTCCTTCAAGTTTTACATTATATTGAGATACTCTGTCTTTGCCCCCAGTCATGTCTTCGTAGGAAATATCCGAACCCAGCATGGATTGGCGTAGCATTGCCCCCTGCATTCGAATTAATTCTTCTGCATCTGGATAAAACAAATAGAGCTCATCCCTGGTACGCAGTACTTTCTGTCCTCTTTCTGTTTTGCTTGTAAACTCAATAAGAGAATCTTCATTACCTCTGGACCAGGAATTGAAGGTACTTACCTTTACTCCGAATCTGTCTTTAATTCTAAACTCTCCACTTGCTTTCGATGTTTCAAAAGTCTGCATATCATCTGCTTTTCTAATTATCTCTTCACCTGTCAGCGTAAAGGCTGTTACAGGAATAAGAAGGGA
>Ga0190306_1000444_pt1 | contig 14062 bp, 10 predicted proteins | sample 48700734_MG_FD_161657 | JGI IMG/M metagenome (GOLD analysis project Ga0190306, IMG submission 161657) | Hydrothermal vent sediment bacterial communities from Southern Trench, Guaymas Basin, Mexico - 4870-07-3-4_MG | ecosystem: Environmental > Aquatic > Marine > Hydrothermal vents > Sediment ... | reverse complement strand
CGAGGATATTTTGGGAAGTAAAATTGGCGTGATGCTACTGCTGGGATTGAAAAGACTTATACTAAAGAAGAAAACCCGTTTTGTACCAGGTAATCATGACCCAGAACTTGGAAAGACTCTAACGGCATTACTGGGTATCGATATAGTTGCAGAAGATTTTATTTTAGATGGTTTCCAGTTCACTCATGGATATCAGTTTGATCCACTTTGTAGCTGGGCTCCGTGGAAGTGGTTGAAAAAAGTGGCTCCTTTCTTTTTTCGAACTCCAAGGGACTGGAAAGAAAGAAACCGGGAAAAATGGCAAGAAAAGGTTGGTGTGATTTATGGAAAAGTTTATAGTTATCTAGAAAAAAGAACCGATTTACGGGGAGTAGTTATGGGCCATACTCACTATCCATCTATTCATTATCTAGAAACTAGTCAAGTTGTTTTTGATTGTGGAGACGGATTAGATTCAGAAAGTTGTTTATTTCTTGATACTGTGAGTGGGGTAGGTAAAATTATTCACTTTGCTCAGGAGAATTTGTGATGGAAGGTCTTTTTGCAGTTTATATTGGGGAACAGCATGTTTTAACTAAAGAAATTTGTGGAAAAGAAGGTAAAAATTATTTTCCTAATAAAGTTTTAGTTCCTTTTGGGAATTTTATTGTTAGAGAGGAAAATGAGAAAATAGTATTTGAGTATAAATTTCTTCCTTTTTATGATATCTTATATCCAATGAAAGGGTCAAAAGAAGTTTATAAAGGGGAGATGTATGTGTATGAGAAGAAATGGTTTGATTTTGCTTTATATCCGATATTGAGGAGGTGAAAAATGTTGGAACAACGGCGGCCGCCTAGAGATGGTCGAGGTCGAGGTAGAGGAATGCCAGGAGGAAGAAGAAGAGGGCGTAATACCGGACCTTGCCCACGAGGAGGTCCAGGCTATGGACGTGGTGGAGGTAGGGGTAGAGGTAGACGGTAACTACTTTAGATTGAAATTCCGTTAAGGTAGTAAATATGACAGAAAACCAAGATAATCTTATCAAAGAAATTCAGAAAGCCCGAAGTGCTCCTCACTACTATACTAAATATGTTAAAATCCGGCATCCTAAGGAAGGACTTATTAAATGTGAACTATTCCCTTGGCAATTAGATGCATTACGTATTTTTACTAAACATAGGTTTGTTTGTATATTAAAAAGCCGTCAGGTTGGATGCTCATCGTTAGTTCAGTTATACTCCTTATGGCGGGTGAATTTTTTTAAAGGTCAAGAAGTTCTTATCTTATCAAAATCTGACCGGGAGGCAAAAAAGCATATAAAATTTATAAAAGAATATTATGAAAGTTTGCCTTTTTGGTTAAAAGCTAAAGTAGTGAAATCTAATGACCATTGTCTTGAATTGTCCTTGACAGGAAATCTTGTAGGAACTAGTTCAGTAACTGCTGTTCCAAGTTCACCTGAGATAGGTCGTTCATTTGCTGCATCTTTACTAATAATAGATGAAGCTGCTTTTATTCCTAAAATAGAAGATATTTGGCAAGCAGTTTCACCTGCAATAGCAACAGGTGGAAGTTGTATTGTAATTTCAACTCCTAAACAAGTGAATTCTTGGTTTCACCACCATTGGACAGATGCTGTGAAAAAAGAAAATGATTTCTATCCTCTTAAAATTCATTGGTCTCAGTTGCCGTTGGAAGAATTTAAACGTAGGGGTTTTGAGACAAAAGAAGAGTGGTATAAAAATGAATGTAGAAAATTAAAAGATAAGAAAAAAATTGCTTCCGAACTGGAACTATCTTTTATAGCATCTGGAGATACCTTTGTAGAGGGAGATTTGTTAAAGAAGATTGAGGAAGAGATATTGCTTAATCCTAACCACTGGTCCCGACGTCCATTGAGGGTGTGGGATAAGATGAAAGTTTGGGAAGAACCAATACCAAAAATAACTTATGTTATAGGTGCAGACGTGGCAGAGGGTGTTGGGCGAGCATCTTCAACTATTCATGTTATAAATCCTTATACTAAAAAAATAGCACTTGAATTTGGTAGTAATACCGAGTCTCCCCGTGAGTTTGCTAAACGTCTTTATACTGTGGCTTTACATTATAATAAAGCAATACTTAACATCGAGAATAATAACCATGGACACACAGTTATAAGTATCTTATTGAATGATTTTGGTTATAATAAAATTATGAATACCTATGATTTTACCACTGGTTCCTGGGGGACAAGAGTAGGTTGGGAGGAAACTACCAGGACTCGAACTTTTCTTTTAGATGTTTTGCGAGAATACATCTATGATAGGTGGATGGATCTAACTCCAGAAATAGCCACTGAGTTGCTAACGTTTATTGAGAAAAATGGTAAAGTTAAGGCTTTGTCTGGATATCATGATGATTATATATTTTCATTTGGACTTGCTTTGGTAGGAGTTAAATATTATGATAAATTTATAGATGAGGTCTGGAGTACTCGTTACTCTACACCTTCAATTTTACCTGAAATTGACTTCTGTTCTGAGGAGGGTGAAGAGGATATTACTTTAGGATTACAAAAAATGGTTCAAGGGCGGTGGAAACCAATTGAGGGGTATCTAGATGACTTACTGTAAATTTTTAGCATACCAAGGAACCGATTGGTTAGCTAAAGTAATCCGATGGGAGACTCAGTCTGTATATTCCCATATTGCCTATATTTACGATGATAGACATACAATTGAGTGCTGGCCAGAAAAATGGACTCAACTTCTTGATGTCCGCTGGGCACTGAGACCTATATTTAAAGGATACAAAAGAGGGGACCGGTATGAAATATGGAGTTTACCTGTTAGTGATGGACAGAAAGTGTTTATTGATAACTTTTTTCTGACTTTAGTAAAGAAGAAAGCCAAATTTGATTACATATCTGGAACTGGTTTATTTGTAAAATGGAGACGAGAGAGACCTGGAGAGTATTTCTGTTCTGAAGGATGTATTACTCCATTAGTTAAAATTTTCCAATGGACTTCCGTGCAACCCTGGAAAGTAACACCAGAAAATTTTGTTTGGTTGATACAAGTGGCGGGTGGTAAATTGATAGAAGAGGGGGTAGTACCTTGATTGCTTTAAGCAAAACCCAAGAAGAACCATTTGTATTTATATCTTCGGGGAATTTTCTCCAGCCGATTACTACTAGTTTTATTCTTGAAAATACTGGCGACACAAAACGGAAACAATTATCTGTTTACTTAATTACTGAGGATGAATTGTATGAAGATGTCCGGGTGAAAGTCATTGGGGAAAGACCTGGTATTGATATTCAACTAAGTTTAGATGGTGAAAATTGGTATAATGAAATTCAGTTAGGTGATAAGGATGGTAGATATGGTAGGTTGATAGATGAGATATTCATTCGGTTTTCACTCTTGGATGATTTCTCGGTTTTAGATCCCTCTGAGATTGGTTCTGTGATAAACTTTATTAAAATAGCAGTTACTTTCGCAGCATGACTGAAAAACTAAATTTTTAATAAAAATGAACTGTAGTTCTCAGTTTAGAGGTAGAAGATGAGCGATAAATTTAGAGATTATTTTGATGAGACGGTCGTTAGTAGTTCTAATCTTCAAGAGGCTGTTGGTAGGAAACCAGTCCTAAAAGGGGTTACTTTACATATTGCTAATACTATAAATAAGAATAAGCGCCGCTATAATAAGAAACTACTTCAGGAAGCGGTTGACCGCTGGAAAAGAACTGTTCAAGAAGATTCTTCTTATAAAGTAGTTTTTCTAGATCATCTTATCTCCTTTTTTGGTCCTTCAGTTAATAAATTTGACTATGTAGCAGGAGTGGTTATTCCAGAGTCGGTAACTTTCAAAGGTAATAAAGTAGTGGGCGATATTTCTTTACTAGAAACACAAGCAGGTAAGACACTGCAAGAACTATTGCATAATGATATATCAATAGGAGTATCGGCTCGCCAAATAGGTGAGCAGGAGTGGAATGAAGAAGGAAAATATTATGATATTAAAGAAATCGAAATCTTAGGTTGGGACTTTGTTTTTTATCCGGCTACTCCTGGGGCTTTTGCGGGACTAGATAAAATGGTTTGGGAGAAGGTAGATCTTATTAAAAGTATCTGCTGCGGAAAAGATTTCTGTGAGTTAATAGAAAATCAAAATAATCCTGGAGGTGATAAGATGGAAAAAGAATTACAGAAAAAGGAAGAAGAACTTAATACATTAAGAAAAGAATATGAAAAAAAGATAGCAGAGTTACAAGGTAAATTAGAGGCTAAGGAGAAGGAAGAACTTCAGCAGAAAGTGAAAGAACTTGAGACGGAACTTGCTAAGAAAGAAAAAGAATTAGAAGAGATGAAAGATTCTCTTACTGAGAAAGTGACTATTGACAATAATGAAATCTCGAATAAAGATTGGTCCAAGGTTGATAAAACTGCTTTAAGAAATAAACTAAAAGAAGCTGGTAGTGCTAAAGCCATTAGGGAATGTTTTGCTTTAGTTCCTGATATAGAAAAACAATCTTCTTGGGGTTGGCCTCACCATGAAGCTAGAGGTTCCACTAAAGATTTACATCTAATTTTAAATCGCAATGGTGTAATTGCTGCTTATAAGGCATTAGTAGGTGCTAGAGGAGGAGGTGCTAAGTTATCTCTTTCTGAGAAGAAAGATATAGCTAAACATTTAGTTCGTCATTATAGAAGTCACTTAAAAGAAACACCCCCTGAAAAACTTGTAAGATTATCTGAAGCACAAGTAATTGCATTTGATTTTGGCACTGAAGAACCAGTACCTGAGCAAGTTTTTGTTGCCGATGTTTTAGATTATATTCAGCATTATGGATTCGGTACTGTTAAAGAGAGCAAATTAGATGAAAAGAAGTGTAAGAGATTAGTTGAAGAAATTATGGGACTTTTAGTAGATGAAAATATAGTAGAAGAGGTAGAAGGTGTGGTAAGATATAAAAATATTTTAGATAATTTAATGGCGAGTATAAAAGAGAGAGTTGATGTAGAAGGGGATGTAAGTTATGAGAAATTAACAGACATTTTAGATAAAATTTTCGAGGAAATCCAGAAAATTAAGGAGGAATTAGTGCAGAAAGATGTTGAAATTAGAAAAGCTAAGATAATTGGTACTTTCTCTGGCAAGATACCAGAAGATGTTCTTGAAAAACGTGTTTCTGAGGCAGAAGATTTAGATCAACTTGAGAAAGAACTTGGATTGGAAGTAAAGAAGAAAGAAGTTGTTGAACAATTAAAAGATTTAGTACCCGAAGATATTATAGAAAAAATACTTAGTAAATGCACAAGCGTTGAACAAGTTGATGCGGAAGTGGAAAATATTAAGATGATAGCGGAAAGTGTGAAAAGCACAGATTCTGTATCTGCACAAAAAAGGAAAGAACTTGGAGGAAGTGGAGAAGATAAACCTAAAACGTTAGTTGAAAAATTAAATATTAAATTATAAAGAGAGAGGTGAAAAAACTATGAAAGCTCCTATTAATGAGATCTATGAGCCCAAAGTAACTCGTAAATGGGAACCTTATCTTAGGGATGTAGAAGGAGAAGAAAAGAAAATCGTTTTAGCTCAGATTCTGGAGAATCAGGAGCGGTATTTCTTGACTGAAACTACTAAATCTGCCGATGTGGATGACATTGCTAGGACTATCTTTCCTGTAGTGAAAAAGGTATGGAAAGACTCAATTCTTGACCAGCTTGTTTCAGTTCAGCCTGTAAAAAGCACTTTGTCCTACATCCGCTATATGAAGTTCACTTTTGCTGAAACGGCTGGAGATGCTACAGCGGGAGAAGAATTAGGTCGTAAGAACTATAAAACTTATAGTGCTTATGCTGGAGGGCATAAGACTCCTGCTTGTTGGACTGGTGATAATCCTGCTCCTGAAGGTGGTGCTGCTCGTGGTGTTAATGTAGAACTGAAAAGGGAACCTGTCCAGTGTTGCATGAGAGCTTTAAGCGCTGGGTGGACCTTTTTCAGCGATATAATTGCAAAGATGGATGAAGAAGAAGATCTTGATCCGGCTCTTATTGATGCTGTGGCCAAGGAGATTAGAAATGAGATAGAATATCAGGTTATTGCTGATTTATTAGCTAATGCCACCGGTTCTACCGGGCGGACCTGGAGTTGGGATGCAAGTAAAGAAGTGGGAGAAAATGCCCGTCTCTTATATCGTGCAATTCTTATGGCTGCTGCTGATATAAGCAAGAAAATTTTTGCTTCTCCTAATGTTCTTGTAATGTCTCCTACTAATTGTGCTAATTTAGAATCTGGGGAACAGTTTTCTGTTGTCTATGGTAAAAATGCGGAATTAGTAGGTATAGGCCGTCGGCTTTTTGGAGTTATTAATAATAGATTTAAAGTAATCGAAGATCCATTATTTCCAGATAATAAGATTTTAATAGGATTTAAAGGTGGAAGTATTTTTGAAGCTGGCTATGTCTACTGTCCATGTGTTCCTCTTTTTGTAACTGATAAATACTTCGATCCAGATGAACTTACTTATAAGAGAGTACTTGCTAATATATCAGCTAATAAAGCTATAGAAATGGGTTCTACCCCCGCTTGGGGATATAACTATTACGGGTATCTTACCATTAGTTAATCCATAGGCCCGGGTTTATTCCTGGGCCTTACAAAAAGGAGTTTTTGAGATTGAGATTAAGGTTCCTTATTCAGTTTTTTATAAGAATTTTCTAGGTGCCCTTCGGGACACCATCTGCTGGGATACTACTAGTGCCCCAGATCTAATAGTTCCCGATTACGAAGTTCGGAAAGTAGAAAACTACTGCTCTACTGGTCTCTTAGTATTTAACCATGAGAAGTACTTTGCTGGAGAGTTACTTACAAGTTATCTTGGTTCTAGTGCTGAACTTGGGTTCTATATAGTTCCAGTTATTAAATCTATAGCTGGATGGCTCACTGGAGAAATTTCAATACAGATTATACTAGAGGTTAATAACCAGTGTTTTTCGAATCCGGAACTAAAATCATGGGAACTTGCTGGCCGAGTTCAACGGCACATACTGACAGATCTCCGAGTAGTACCGGTTGGAGCAATAGGAGAGGTATATCTAACATTTGACAGAGTTCGTCCTGGAGTTCCTAGAGAGGCAAATTTCACTTCTTTGACTTTATTCATAACGGGTCGTTACTGTTGCCAGTTCTGGATGGAGTGAGCCCAGAATTTATTGGGCAAGCAGTTATGCCAAATAAAAAGAATACAAAATTTTTTTCTATGTATATCACAAAACAGTTCAAGCTAGTTCCAAAACGAAGGTGGCAAAGAGAATACTTATTTAGATTATTTCGGGAAGTTACTTGGTTTAGAAACTGGACCATAGCTGATATTCAAAATAGATTGGATCCGAATAATGCCAATAAAATTAAATTGGTAGAAGTAAAATGTGGTGGAAAGTTTGAAAGTAGAGAACTCGCCGTCCTTGGCTCTCAGATGAAACAATGTATTCAAAGTGAAATAATATGGAATATGAAAGCTATAAAAGAACGCAAAACAGGAAAAGGAAAATTGAAATTTCAGTCAGAACATACTTCGTTACCTCTTTCTAATCAAAGCTTTAAAATAAAAGGAAACGGAGTAACTTTTCAAAAACTTAACGGGAGAAAAATTTACCTGAGAGGACTAAAACAGTTTCGGAACTTGGGGAAGATACAATCAGCAGTTTTATTAAAGCGAGCTAAAGGCTATTTTATAAATGTTGTGTTTGAAGTTGAAGATAGAAAACAGGAACCCCCACTAGGTAAATCCGTAGGTATTGATTTTGGAATTAGAACAGCAATAACTTTTTCTAATGGACTAAAAGTTCACTACCGAATACCAGTTCCACGGAGAGTTAAATCCTTACAGAGAAAATTATCTAGATGCACTCGAGGATCTAAAAACTGGTGGAAAGTGAAGGAGTTGCTAAAACGGTCTTATGAAGATATGACTGATGTTAAAAGAGATATAACAAACAGGATTTTTGCTTTCTGCAAACTTTACCGCAATGTAGGGATACAAGATGAGTTAATTAAACAGTGGCAGAAGCGGTTTGGTAAACAAATTCAGTCAATGCAACATGGGAAAGTTCTTGAGTCCCTCAAACAAAGGCACTCAAACTGTGTTGTTATTGACCGATATGTTCCAACTACTTCTGTATGTTGTCTATGTGGACAAAGACAAAAAATAGGACTAGAGGAAAGAACTTTTAGGTGCCCAAACTGTGGCTCCACGATAGATAGAGATCTAAATGCTGCCCGTAATATTGAAAAACTAGCTTTCTCAGTACCTCTGGAGCGGGGGGAAGTTACGCTTGTGGAGAAGGAGGCCTCTGCTAGAATATTTGGACCTAGTCCTTATATTCTAGTAAGCCATGCCTTCGTTGAAGCAAGAAGCTAACCAGTTGGTTAGTAGCTCATCAGGAACTACCTGGAGGATTGTGGTGCTGGCCCGACTATGAACTTGATAGGAGTGATCTTCTTTCACACCCACTGGCGCCATTATCAAACCAACCATGGCACTTTTCTAAATTTTTCTAAAAAGGTAGTTAGTTAATGGATTTTCATTCTCTATATACTCAACTTCTGACTCGAGTAAAAGAAACAATCTGCCATCAGGAACTACCTGGAGGATTGTGGTGCTGGCCCGACTATGAACTTGATAAAATTACCGTAGAGGATTATTCTCGAGTGGGTCTTTTGGTGTTTAATGTAGAAAAGTATTATAGCGGGGAGTTATTAGCCAAAGTTATGGCAAGTGGTATGTTGCTTGGCTTCTTTATATCGGTTTATCTGGAGCAGTTCCAGCGTCTAAATGAACTTACCCAAGTACCTTTTCAGATAGCAGCTGATGTGAACACTTCTTACTATCCGAATCCTAAACTAAAAGGGCTGGAACTAGTAGAAATATTACAAGAGCAACTTCTTGGGCGAGGTCCTCTTTCGGTGACTGGTTCTAAAGTGTATATTTCTTTTGGTCGTGTGGTGCCGAGTTCTCCAACGAGAGCTCAAACTTTATATAGAACCGCTTTATTTTTGTTTTTAAACTCTTGCAAGGAGTAACAAATGCCAGAAGAAACTACAGAACTACAAGCTTTAGATGTTCTAGTAAAAAAATTCCAAGAAGTAGCTACCGTTATAGATAATCTCTCATCTAGTTTGACTCAGAGGTTCTCTTCCTTAAATTCTGCTGTTCAGAGGCTCTCTGAAGGGACTCAAGGTCTGGCTCTTGGTGAGCATTTGCGGCAGCAAATTCCAGATATTGACCGAACCGCCCGGTCTCTACAAGGTCTTACTGGAATGTGGGACCGGTACGCTCGTATTTTGCGGACACGGGGAATACGAAAAAGTGAAGCTCAAGAAATCTTTTCTGTGCTAACTCGTTCAGGTGCTGAAGCAGTTCAGACACTAGATCAGCTTCTTTCAGCTTTACCTGAAACTATTTCTAATAAACTTCGGGGGATTACACCTGAGCTCTTTGGTAAGTTGCAGATGGCTGCAGGACTTAGGAGACTAGATCTATCAAAAGGAGTTCGTAATGCAGTAACAGATATGATGTTAGAACTAAAAACTGAAGCTAGTAGAGTATCTCGTATAGGTGAAATTCTTAACATAGCAGCTATTTTGCGGACAGGTGCAGGGGCAGGTATTAAAGGAGTAGCAGGTCCTGGATTAATGGAACAATTAGGTATGAGGCAACTTACTTCTTTTATGATAGACCTGCGGTCTCAGTTTGGTGGATTTATAGATGCTTTTTCACAATTACAGAAAGGTGTAGCTCTTTATGGCGGAGGTCGTAATCTGGGGTCTCCTATATTTAATTTTATGCGTGCTATGGACCGCACAGTGAGAATATGGGATGAAAGTTGGCATGTAATAAATCAGGAGATGCAGCGAATTATAGGAATGCAGTTACAAAGACAGTTTCCTACCTGGGTCCGGCGGCAAGTTGGTCACTTGCGGGAGATGGCTGGAGCATTAGGCAGGGAAGACCCATTACGTGAGATGTATTTAGGACTAGCCAGACAGTTAGAAGAAGTAGCAAGTGGAAAAGGTCTTGTTTCTTGGTACTCACGGATAGGGAGAGCAGCAGCTAATACTGGTATTAGAATGATACGGTTGATGGGTGAGCAGTTGTTATTTGGATTAAGTTTCGGAATAGTTTACTTACCTATTCAGCAGTTAATTCTACAACCAGTTGAGCAAGCAACTCAGATTTTTCAAACTCTCCGAGGAACTGTGGAACAAATTGCAGTAGTTCCTCAGATTGGTCTGGTTTTTCAGCAGTTTGCACAAGGACTAGTTCAAGATGTAACTATGATAAACCAGTATATAAATACTCTAACAGGCCTTTTTAGATCTAGGGCTGCTGCTGGGAGTATAGTTCAAGAAGCTATACAAATTGCAAAAATTCAACCAATTCAATTTGAGCAGGCAATAGGTTTATTTCAGCAATTTGCTATTTTTCCTGATATACGCCAAATGTTACGTGGCGGAGTAATGAGGGTTTGGAATGAGAAATTTCAAGAAGTCCCTAAAGTATTTTCTGAGATGTTGGTAGAGGCAGTTCAGTTGCTTGCTATGCTAAATCCCGAGCAGGGGATGAAAGGTGCTGCTTTTGCTATTCGTGAACTTATATCTGGACAATACATTTCATTACAGCGCCGGTTTAATATTACTATTTCTCAACTAGCTTCTTATGCAGGAACTGATGTAAGTCGGTTTATGGCTCAAGATCCTGCTAACATAATTCGTTCTATTTGGATTGCTTTAAATAGGATGTTAGGTCCAAATGTCTTACGGTTACAAGGAGCTAATTTACTTATTCAGTTACAGAATATAAAAGACGTATTGCAGCAAGCAGCTTTAGAAACTTTCATTGAGATACCGTTTCGGTTAGAGGATCGGCTGTCTCCAGAAGAGTTAAAAAATTTAGCTTCTTTGGCTGGTATGACTGTAGAGCAGTTCCGTACCGAGATGTTGCCAATGAGGAGAAACCTTATTGGTGGGATGGCAGGAATGGTTTTTGATATTAACAGGGTGATAGAGCGATTAATTCGTAGTTCCCCTTTGACTAAGACCCTCTTTGGGTTAATATCTGGATTTGTCACTGAGATCGAGAAAGATATAGCAGGTATCGACTGGAGTGGTGCTGTGGATATAGATTCTTTACTACAGTCGGTACTAAGTAAAACTAGGTCTTTGGTTCAGATTATAACTACTCATATTAAAACAAGTTTAGGTGGGTGTATTCAGGAAGTATTAAATTATGCTATTCGTGCTTCTATAGCAACCACAAGAGGAGTTATGAGTGTGGTAGTTCCTAGTATTCTTACAGGATTAACCGAGTTATTTCGTGCTCCTGGAGAAATGTTCTTGGGAGCAACCACAGGAGTTAAAGGAGCTGGAGGGGCGGAAATTTTTAAGTTTATGACAACTATGGGAACAGCTTTAGTTGCTTGGGAGCGAGGAATAGGAGGAATGGGTCCCTTATCCCGAGCTACTTGGGGGTTTAGGTTAGCGGGACTAATGGCTGTTGGTTCTTTAGTTCCTAAGTTGGTAGAAAGTGTCCAGTTTCTTCTCGACCGGTTTAGCTCTTTAGGGAGAGCTTCTGAGTATCTATCTCGAGTTTTTATGACCCTTATTCCTACATTGTCTTTAGTTTTTATGAGCGGTGGTTTCAGAATGCCTCGGCAAATAGGATTCGCTCCTGGAGCAAGAGGTTGGTTCCAAAGAATTCCCGGTGGGGTGTTCCCGGCGGGACTTTTCATGGCCGGTAGTTTACTAGAGGGAGGAGGACAAGGTTTTTGGGGTTGGATGAGAACTATTGGCGCTGGTCTCCTCAAAGGTGCGGCAGCGGCAAGGTTTTTTGGTGCTAATCCAGTGGTGATGATACTTTCTAGTATAGCTTATGCTGTTATAAATGCTGTTCAAAAATGGAAACAGCAAGCAGAAACTACAAAAGTAGAAGAAGAGTTCCGTAAAACTCAAAGAACAGCCATAGATGCACTGGCGGAAAGTGTAGAAAATATTCGGCAGCAGTTCTTAACTAAATATGGTCCTATGGGTGCTATTCAAACTCGGTTTTTTGCTCAAGTGTTACCGGAACCTTTGTTTGGGAAATATACTGAGTTAGTTAGATCGATGTCTGGAAAAACACCCGAAGAGCGTGAAAAAGCTGTAGAAGAGTTTACTCAAGCGTTACCGGAACCATTGAGAGGGAAGGTTACGGAGTTTAATACTTTTTTAGAGAGTTATAGACGGTCGTGGGATGATTTAGTTGAGCATCAGCGGAAAATAGCGGATGAGTTCTACAAGATAGTAATTGGGGTAAAAGGAAAGAAGGTAGATGTTCTAAAGGTTCAAGGAGTTTTATCTCGTTTTATTACTACAAGTTTAGGACGTGCTCAGACTGTAGTAGAAGAAAATCTAAAAGAAGCGCTTGAAGAACTTGATATAGAACAAGCACAACTTCCCGCTAATAAACTAAAGACTTTAAAAAGTCTTTCAACCAACATCCAGAATCTAATGGATGAAGCTTCTGACAAAATTAATAGTTATATAAATGCTCAAACTACATTATTGCAGGAGTACTTCAAGCAGTTTGATATGAGTAAGTTTCTGTTGAGTGCTTGGGAAGTTCCCAAAAAACTAACTCTTCCTTTAGATCCAGTTGAAGCAATAACTAAAATTGAGAACTGGATGAGAGATACTATTGCAAAGTATGTTGAACAGTTGGGTGAGATGAGTTCTGCTATTCGTGGAATATCTACAGGGTGGGAAGCATTTAGAGGAAAGTTAATCTTCGGATTTCCTACTCAGTTTGAATTATTGCGGCAAGCGGGAGGAAGGATTCTAACTTGGAGAACTGGTATTAGACCTGAAACCGGTCAACCGATGGTGATGTCACCTGCTTGGATGTTAAAACAGTTTGAGCAGATACTCGGAGGTATTGGTCCTGGAGTATATCCAAAACCGGAAATGGCTCGCTATGCAATGCCTATTATTCAATCTATGCTAAGTCTCACTGCTAGAATGGGGCTGTGGGAGACTACCAAAATTGGGAAAGTTACTTATCCAGGTTACCAAGACATAATGAAATGGTTACAAGGGTACTATGAAGAACTGAAAAAACATTCGGTATCTATTGCTGAACTAGCTGGAAAAATCTCTGGAGCGGTGCAGGACTTTATTACTAAACAGGATGAAGTAAAAGAACGAGTTGCAAGAAAACTAGATGATGTAACTAAACCAACTCAAGTTATTCTTAAAGCTTTAGGAGCTACAGTAACTGAAATAAAAGATATTTTAGAAAATAGATTACCTAAAATAACAGAAGCAGATACTTCCAAAACTATTCCATTGCATACTTTATGGCAGTATAAAATAATTAAACCGGAAGAAAAAAAACCTACGGAGACTCCTCGGGAAAGATTTGAAAAAACTATAGAAGAAGTAAGAAAAGTAGAAGAAGCGAAAAAACCAGAAGAACCTACAAAACCTGAAAAACCAAAAGAACCAGAAGAAAAGAAAGAAGAAAAGATTGTGAAAGAAGAAATTTATATAGTTAGAGAAAAGGGGACTGGAAAAATTATTTATGCTGGAACTGGAAAGCCACCTGAAAGTGGAGGGAAGTGGGAAACTTTTATTACCCCACCTGGACCTACAGGTTTTGCACCGTCAGGACTAAAAGAACCAGTAAAAGAAAAGCCGGTAGAAATTAAACAAAATATTGAAGTTTTTATAGATGGTATACCTGTTAAGCACGAGATAAAGAAAAGGGAGGACATCACCAGACCTACTTGGTAACCACTAGTGGCATTATCAGGCGGTGGTTAGAACTAACTAGAATTATCTAGTATTTGCTTGACAGACTAAAGGAATTTTGTTATAATGTTATTGAGGAGAAAAGATGGAGCAAAAACTCACTAAAGAACAGAATGATGAAATTTTGAAAGAACTTAGGGAGATTAAAAAAATTTTAGCTAGTAAAGCCACGGAGGGAAGTGGAGATAGAGGAGATAGCATGCACGAAATGGAAGATACTAAGAAAGTAGATAATAAACTTG
>Ga0190306_1000442_pt1 | contig 14082 bp, 13 predicted proteins | sample 48700734_MG_FD_161657 | JGI IMG/M metagenome (GOLD analysis project Ga0190306, IMG submission 161657) | Hydrothermal vent sediment bacterial communities from Southern Trench, Guaymas Basin, Mexico - 4870-07-3-4_MG | ecosystem: Environmental > Aquatic > Marine > Hydrothermal vents > Sediment ... | reverse complement strand
AAATTCATATTGAGATCTCCTTACTGCACTCTTAACATGCCGGAAAAGCCGATAAATGCCATTGCCATAAAACCAATGGTAATTAAAGTAATTCCCGGACCTTTCAACCCTGCAGGAACAGGAGCCTTTACCAGTTTTTTCTGTATGGCAGCCAAGGTAACAATAGCCAGCCACCATCCCAAACCCGAACCAAAAGCATAAACAACAGTTTGAATAAAACTGTAATTTCTAATCTGCATAAAAAGTGCAACTCCAAGAATGGCACAGTTAACCGTTATCAGGGGAAGGAAAATACCCAGGGACATATACAAAGCAGGAGAAACCCGGTCTATTACCATTTCCAGAATTTGAACTGTAGCAGCAATAACTATTATAAAAATAATATAACGCAGGTAGAGAAGATCGAGAGGTATAATAACATACTGAAGCAATGCCCAGTTGAGCATAGCTGTAATAGTCAGAACAACAGTAACAGCCAGGCCCAAACCACTGGCAGATTTCATATCCTTGGAAATAGAGATAAATGAACACATACCAAGAAAGTTAGAAAGGAGAATATTACTTGTAAAAATAGATGCAAATAATAAAACTACAGGATTTATACCTGGAACCATTATTTACCCCCTTTAGGCTGCATATCAGAGCTTTTCTGTTTAAGAATAATTGTTTTGGCAACCCATATAAATGTTCCTAAAAGAAAAAAAGCGCTTGGTGCCATTACCATGATAGTCCAGGGAGTAAAACCTGAAGGAAGTACAGTTATACCGAACAATGTCCCAAAACCCATAAGCTCTCTTACAAAAGCAATTATCATTAACACCCACATATATCCAAGACCTGAAGTTACCCCATCCCATACAGACAGCAAAGGACCATGTGACTGTGCGAAAGCTTCCGCCCTGCCCATAATTATGCAGTTGGTAATTATAAGTCCAACATAGGGGCCAAGAGATTTACTAACTTCCGGTAAATATGCCCTTAACAGGATATCTACGATAATTACATAAAAAGCAATTATCAAAGTCTGCAGTATCATTCTTACTTTTCTGGGTATTAAATTTTTAAGCAGTGAAACAGTAAGATTTGTAAAAGCCGCAACAAAAATTAAGCCAACTGTCATAATAACTGTATTTGTAAGATTATTGGTAACTGCCAGAGTTGAGCAAATACCAAGTATCTGAATAAAAATCGGGTTACTGTACCAGATGTTATTTTTTAATATCTGAACCGGTGAGTCATCATTCATTAGTTCGTACCTCCCAGTTCTTTTTTAAGCAAATCAATCTGATTATTAACTATTATCTGAATAGCATCACTTGTCCTGGAAGCACCTGTAATACCATCAACCTGACCATTGTCAGGATCCGTATCTCCCCCACCTGCTCCATGTTTTACAATAATTCCATTTTCCGCATATTCACCTTTAAACTGATCTTTAAACCAGGGCTCATCAATACGCCCCCCAAGTCCAGGTGTCTCAACATGAGAAACAATCTCCAATCCCACAATGCGCTTTAAATCAGCAGTCATTCCAATAACACCGCTTATTGTTCCCCAAAGACCATTACCCTGAAAAGGGCTTACAACTTCAGAATGACCATTAACTTCAGTTGTTTGAAAAGCTGCTTTGGGTTTAAATTTTGGAAAATAAGATTTAAATGTTTGTTCTACATCCACGCCTTCTTCTACTTTTACACCTGCTGCTGTAAGATAGGCTTTGGCTTCTGTTAAACGCTGGTTTTCTTCAACCTTTCCTTTTGTTGCTCCATAAGCCAGAGACAGTAAAAAAACAAAGAGAAAAGCAGCTAATATGCTTACAATTACAGTATAAATAAGGCCATCTTTTTTCATTATTTCACCGCCTTTTTCTTAAGCTTACCAGCTAACTCATCAAGCAGGGGAGCAAACATATTACCCATAAGAATTGCAAAACTTGATCCTTCAGGGAAAAGCGAAAAATCTCTGATAAGTACCAGTGAAACACCAACAACTACCCCATAAAAAACCTGCCCAAGAGGCTTTTTTGCCGAAGAAATTGGATCTGTTACCATAAAGACAACTATAAAAAGAATACTGCCGGAAAGTAAACTCTCAAGAGGAGGAGCAGTTATTACACCTGAATAAAATAATACAGACTGAAGAACAAGAAAGGATAAAACCGTTGACAGAATAGATTTCCAGCTTGCTGTTTTAGTATAAATTAAATATACAGCTGCAAGAACAATCAGAATAATTGCACTTTCTCCGATTGCTCCCATTCTTAAACCTGAAAGAAGATCCATAAGGGGAGGAATATTCCCAGCCCTCATCATCTCAAGAGGAGTTGCACTGGTAACAGCATCTGCTCCAAGTGTTCCAAAATTACCAGGAAGCATCCAACCGCCTGTCATTACTGTGGGAAATGTTATATAGATAAACAAACGCCCTGTTATTGCAGGGTTAAACACATTTCTGCCAAACCCTCCATAAATACTCTTTCCAAAAAGTATCGCAAATATAATGCCAATTGCAGCTATCCACAATGGAACCATAGGCGGCATTGACAAAGTATATAAGGCACAACTTACCAGCACTGCCTCTGATACTTTCTGTTTTCTTTGTTTCATAAAGAGATATTCAGTAAGAATACCAGCAGCAAAAACCACAGCTGCTATGGCAAGTACCCGCCACCCATATAAATATATAGAAAAGAGAAAGATCGGGATGAGGGAATAAATTACCCTTCTCATCATGACCTGTTTCTGAAACACAAACCCCTCCTGTACTTTTCCAGTAAATTTACACTTTACTAATCCTATTCATTAAAATTAATTTATACATTAAACAAAATATTAATTTTTTCTCTATAATAAAAACTTTAGTAATTATATACTATTATAATCCAAAGTGCAAATAATAATAATTATTATTAAGATTTTTTGAGGATTCAATGATTACTACTGGAATAATAAAGGAAATAAATGAAGAAAACATTGTTGTAGAGATGTTTAATGCCGACTCACATTCACAAAGCACTTCCTGTTCCAGCGGTAATTGTGCCGGATGCAGTGCCGCAGGCAAAGGGAAACTAATTAATGCTGCCAACACAAAAAAGCTTCCTATAAAAACGGGTACACTTATCGAAATGGAGGTTTCATCCCTAAAAGCTTTGTTAGCCGGATTCCGTGTTCTTATTCTACCATTACTACTTTTTATAGCTGTCTTTATGTTAGCCGGAAATGTTTTTCATACCAGTGAAGGGCTGCAGGTAGCAAGCGGTTTTACAGGTCTTGGTGCAGGATTTTTATTAAATATCTTTTTTTCAAGAAAAAATAGAATAAAAGAAATGCCTGTAATTGTTAGAATACTGTAATAAATAAAAATTACTAAAATTTTTAGTAGACCTTTGCCCATATTTCGTTAAGAATGAATGTATCTATGAAACTTTATAATTCTTTCAAATTAAAGGGGAATCTTAGATTAACAGGCCTGTCCCTATCAATACTGAGCCATCTGATATCTGTAATATTATTTTCCTTATATTATCAAAATCTGGAAGTCGGATACCATTTCCTGGGGCAGTTTTATGTCCTGGTTCTGTTTTCTCTTATTTTTAGTCTGATGCTCTTCTTTATTCATGAAACCCGTACTCAATTAATAATCATTTTTTTACGTTATCTTCTTCTATTCCTTATAGGATATCCCCTGGGTAACTATATTGGCATAGAATTAATTTTATACTCTTCTCTTATACTTGAAATCTCATTCTACCTATCATTCCCAGGTAATATTGTAGTACAGTTTATAATATTTTTTCTTTTTATATTGTCTCAGGGAGATGTATCTGCCTGGCAGAAAAATATTGAAAGAGTTTCTCTTCATGATTTATTGGCTACAACAGTATACAGTCTTATTATTATAATTATCTCTTTAATGCTTAAAAAAAGTTCCAATAACAGTTCAGAAAAATCAAAAAAAATTGCACATCTGGATTCTGCAATCACTCAACTTACTAATGCTAATATTGGATTTCAAAGCTATGTGAAAACCCTGGAAATGCAAACACTGGTTGAGGAACGTAAACGTGTATCCAGAGAAATTCATGATACTGTAGGGTATGTTCTTACAAATATTATAATGATGATGGAAGCTGCCGCTCTTCTTCCAAATGAAAAAAAGACCAAACGAAATGAAATACTCTTAACGGCAAGGAACCAGGCTCAAAAAGGTCTTGCAGAAACCCGGGCAGCTCTACGGCTTCTTCGAAATGAAAAAATCGTGAAAACCTATGGTACTAATATGATTAAAGAACTGGTCTCAGTATTCCAAAAGGCCACCGGCATTGAGATACAGGTCGAGTACGGTAATTTGGCCGGTTTTACAAATGACAGAATAGATGCTATTATTTTCAGGACAATCCAGGAAGGAATGACAAACGCATTCCGTCATGGGATGGCAACAGTTATTAGAATTAACTTCTGGATTACCGGAAAAACATTAAGAGTATCAATACATGATAATGGTATAGGATCGAAGGAGATTGTTGATGGTATTGGAGTTGCTGGAATGAGGGAACGTATTTCTGACATTGGAGGTACTATTGATATCAGGAATGTGGAAGACGGATTTAAAATTGATGTAGAAATACCTCTGGAGTAAAAAATTGGATAAAATCAAGGTTCTTTTGGTAGATGATCAGATACTATTTATCGAAAGTCTTAAAGCCGTCATTGAAACACTGACAGAGGATATTCGAATAATAAATATTGCACATAACGGGCTGGAAGCCATAAAAATGGTAAAGAAAGAAACACCGGACATTATACTGCTTGATGTTCGGATGCCGGGAATGGATGGTGTCGAAACTGTAAAGATACTTCACCGGAAATGGCCGCAGATAAAAATTATGATGCTTACAACATTTGATGATGATTATTATGTTCACGAAGCCCTTGAATACGGAGCAGCGGGATACATGCTTAAAGATGTACCCCCGGCAGATCTTATCAATTCCATTCGGGCAATGAACCACGGAACAATTCAGATGTCTCCCCGGATAATGGTTAAATTAATGGATCTTTCAGGAGGTGAGAGTTCTCACTATGATCCCTATAGAGCTTACAGAGAAATAGAAAAACTAAGCCGGCGGGAACAGGAAGTTCTGCTTCTGATCTCCCGGAATATGAATAATTCAGAAATTGCAGAAAAGTTATTTATCGCTGAGCAGACAGTCAAAAACCATATAAGCAGTATCTATTCAAAACTTGGTATTCATGACAGAGCTGCTGCAATAAAGATGGCCAAAACCGCTAACCTGGAAGAGCGGTTTAACTAACAGAGAAGGGAGAAAAGGAAACCGGAAAAAGGGAGCCGGGAGGCCGGGAGATTTCGGATCTCTGCCCCTGGTTTTCAAATTCAAAGCGCAAAGCCTTGCGCCACTACATCCTTCTTCCTCCTGTCTCCCGTCTCCTGTCTCCCGTCTCCCGTCTCCGTTCTCCCTTTCGTAGTACCAGTACTATAAAAACAGTACTGACATAGTACTAAAATAATGTTGCTTACTATCAGATCTAGTTCTAGTATAAAAAGTACAAACAAAAAAAAGGAGTCTTTTATGAAAAAAGCAATTCTAATCATCCTGGCTTCTCTATTGATTTTACTCCCTCTGAATGTATTTGCAGGCGGAGCAAAAGAAGTACAGAAAGCTGGTCCCGTATCATTCGATTTCTGGACTACAGAAACACAGTCAGACAGAATGGCAACAATTCAGGTTTTAATTGATACCTATACAACACTTTATCCTGATGTAACAATCAATCTGGTTGCAGTAGATGAAAATGACCTTGTAACTCAGGTGCAGACTTCGTCTGCAGCCGGTACTCTTCCTGCAATGTTCGAAGCACCTGCTGAAACTGCAGTTGCCTTCGGTGTGGAAGGAATTGTTGATACAGCAGCTGCAACAGAAATTGTTAACGGAATAGGAAAAGGCAAATTCTATCAGGGTGCACTGAATGTCCTGGAAACCAGTGCCAAAGACGGCTATTATGCTCTACCATATCACGGATGGATACAGGGTATCTGGTACAGAGCAGACTGGTTTGAAGAAGCAGGTCTTAAACCACCAACAACCTGGGAAGATACACTTAAAGCTGCAAAGTATTTCTATCAGCCGGACAAAAATCAGTATGGTATTCTGGTCGGCACAATGAATGGAGAAGGTTACGATGAACAGTGTTTTACTCCGATTGCCATGTCCAACAATGCAGCACTTTTTGATAAAGACGGCAAACTTGTATTCAATTCACCTGAAATGAAAGAAGCTGTGGAATATTATGCTGAACTTGCTAAATATACACCTCCCGGACCACAGACATGGAGATCAAGGGACTACTATCTTCAGGGAAAGCTAGCGATGTTCTACTACTCTACCTATATTATGGATGACCTTGCTCTTGCTGAAGTAGCTGCAGGATCTTTGACATCCGACAATTTTGCCGACCTCAAGGGGACAGGATTTGATCCCGAACTTGTAGATAAAACGAAACTTGCACCTATTATGACAAACAAATCATCTGCAGGATATGGAACAGTTGTTGCGCTTGGTCTTTTCAACCAGGATGACAGTGCAAAGACAGCTGCAGCACAGAACTTCATTAAGTATCTCTATACACAGAATGCCTATATAACCTTCCTCCATATGGCACCGGGCGGCATGAACCCTATGCTTAAGGAAATTTCTACAAACCCAAGGTTTCAGAACGATCCCAAGGGAATTTTTAAACACTACGGAGCTAAAAAAATGGGTGAAATCATCCAGGGTCTGGACAGCATAGAAACATTCAGTATTGTAGATGGAAACAGAATGGAAGCTGCCAGTCAAATTACCGCACAAAAAATCATTCCGGAAATGATATACAAGATTACACAGGAAGGAATGGATATAGATAAAGCAATGGCAGAAGCAGAAAGTAAAATGGAAAAACTTGTAAAGTAAATTATGTAATACTGTAAATTACGTAATAATATGCTGTCCGGGATATCCGGACAGCACTTTTTTCTTACCTGGTCGTATAATCAAGCTTTACCGGGAAAAAGTTCTGAAAGGGGTCTGACATGGGTTTAGCAAACATACTGAATCAAAAAAATTTAAACAGACAGCAGAGAGAGAGTATCCTTGGCTGGGCACTTATACTTCCTGCTGCAGCTATAATCCTCTCATTAATTTTGTATCCTATACTGTACAATATCTATTTAAGTTTTTTTGATGTAAACCTCGAAGGGGGAAACACCTATATAGGTCTGGACAACTACAACAATGTACTATTTGATCCAACCTTCTGGAATAGTGTCCTTACTACTGTTATATATGTTTTTTTTACCACTATAGGAACAACAGTTTTCGGTTTAATAGTAGCACTGGCTCTGAACAAGGAGTTTCCCTTCAGATGGCTTGTGAGAAGTCTTGTACTCCTGCCCTACGTAGCACCGGTTATTTCTGTTGTTTTTGCATGGAAGTTTATTTTTGATCCTGTAAATGGAATATTTATGGATATAGCCTATGATAAACTGGGGTTGTTTTCAGAAAGATTCAATATGATTGGAACACCGGAATATGCCGTATGGGTGGCAATCCTCTTTAGTATCTGGAAGGGATTCCCCTTTGCCTATCTGATGATACTTTCACGCCTTCAGGCAATAGACGCAACACTTTATGAAGCTGCGGAGATTGATGGTGCCAATAGATGGGCGAAATTTAAGGCTATCACATTCCCGGAAGTATATTATGTCATTGGATCAATTGTTTTGTTAAGGATAATCTGGAATTTCAATAAGTTCGATGAAATATATCTTTTAACCAAAAACGTAAAAGTATTGGCCGTATACACATACTTCAAGGCATTTACGGGAGCCATGGAGATGGGACAGGGTTCCGCTCTGGCATTAGTCCAGTTCCTCCTGTTGATTGGTTTTATTCTATTCTATGTGAAGAAGGTACTAAAATGGTAAAAAACAAAAGCTTTCTAAACAGGGCGGGGTTTTTCCTGCTAATAATCTTTATACTTTTATTCTCAGTCTTTCCGTTTATACAGATGCTCTCTACTTCCCTTAAATACCAATGGGACTGGGGCAATCCGTCACTTATACCCACACAGATAAATCTGGAAGCCTACAAGGAACTTCTTAATATTGGACAATTGGAAAAAGACCTGCCGGAGTCGGTACAGAATCTTATTGATGAAACACCGAATATAACAAAGGCTCAAAAGAAGGCTATAATTGCTAAGTTCAAGGATACAAGCGGTGTATTTCCCTTTTTCCGATATTTTCGCAATTCCTTTTTACTGGCTACGACTGCCGCACTGCTGTCTGTAACTATCGCAATCTTTGGAGCCTATTCCCTGAGCCGACTGCAGTACAAAGGGAGATCAACAATTCAGAGAGGAGTACTTTTTGTATACATGTTCGGGGGAATTTTGATTCTTATTCCCCTTTACAAAATGTTTGTAAATATGGGCTTCCTGAGTACTAAAGCAGGTACTTTTACCTCCCTTCTTATCATCTATCTCGTACAAACCCTGCCTGTTTCCCTTTACATGCTGGGAAACTACTTTAGAACCATCTCTTTTTCCATAGAAGAAGCAGCTATGATGGAAGGAGCAGGAAGATTCGAAACTATCTGGAAGATAATTGTTCCATTGTCTATGTCTGCGATTGTAACAGTATTGGTTTACAGCTTTATGATTGCCTGGAACGAATATCTGTATGCTTCCGTGTTCCTGCGGGGATTCGAAGGACTCCAAACCCTGCCCATAGGACTTCAGACTCTTTTTGTATCCAAGAATGCTATATGGGACAGAATAATGGCAGCATCCATGATGACAGCAGTACCTGTAATAGTATTATTTATGTCTATTCAGAAAAATCTTGCAGGAGGAATGTCTGCAGGCGGTGTTAAGGAATAGAATGCGAATTGTCGCAATACACTTAAAAATTGGATGATCGGGGTTATGAAATGGCGGCAGAGTTTAAGATAGCGTTTGTAAGTGGAAAACTGGGAGATGTTGACGGAGTATCTCTTGAAGTAGATAAATGGATTGAGGTGCTCCTGAAAGAGGGACACGAGATCTATTCTATTGCAGGAAAGTATACTAATCCTGTTCAAAATATAAAAAACAACAATCAATTTTTACTGGAAAATCTTCGTTTTGATTCTACTCTGCAAAATCATTATGAGAAAATGGTTTTTCCTTATCTTACCAGACAACCTACACATTTAACATCAGGAGCTCAGGATCAAATATTGGAAGATATGATGGTCAAGGGAAGTGAGCTGGGAGAGGACATATTTCAAATAGTACAGGATAATGATATTGATGTTATAATTGCACAAAACACCAATGCCATGCCTATGACTCTCCTGGGAGGGATAGCTGTTTATAATCTTCTTACAAAATACAAAGTTGCAACAATTTTTCATCATCACGATTTCTGGTGGGAAAGAAGCAGATTCAGTCAAAGCAGAATTGAAAGCCTTTTGAACAAAATAATGCCCCCATCAGACCTTGGCTCTGAGCATGTAGTAATATCCTCCTACTCTGCTCATATTCTAAGCTCTATAAAACGGGTAATTCCAACTGTTATTCCCAACTGTGAAAATTTTGAAGAAACCGCTGTTATGGACAGTTATAACAGCCACTTCAGGGAGGATCTGGGTTTTAATGAAAAGGATATTCTTTTTATACAACCGACAAGAATTGTTCCAAGAAAGAGAATTGAAGATTCTGTTCGTTTAGTTGGAATGTATGCGCGTAATCACCCTGAAATAAAGGAAAGGATTAAGTTTGTTATTTCTCTCTACCAGGGAGATGAACTTGATGATTCATATATTGGAACTATTAAGGATCTTGCAAAAAGTGAAAATGTTGATATGCATCTAATTTCAGAAAGGGTTTCTTCCATCAGAATGATAAATAAGAAGGGAGAGAGACTCTATACAAGCAGAGATGTGCTTCTGAATGCAAATATTGCCTTATATCTTCCTAAATGGGAGGGATTTGGGAATGCTTATCTGGAAGCAGTTTCCTGTCGAATTCCTGTAGTAATTTCAACCTACCTTGTTTATAAAACAGATATTAAATGTGCAGGTTTTGAAAATATTGAAATAAGAGATGATTACACTGAAGAAGGCCTCCTGAATATACCGGAATCTGTTCTGCATAAAATAGATCTTATCCTTAATAATAAAGAAAAAAGGTCTTCCATGATAAAGAAAAATTTTGATATTGGAAAAAAAGAATTTGGGTTTGATATGCTATCAGCAAAATTGAACAGTTTACTGGATTCCTATTCAGATGAGATTCGTGCATCACGAAGAAGACTACAGAAATCTAAAAAAAATTATGCTGTGTAGGGATGGTCTAAAACCCTTATTTCAGAGATCACATCTGTTGGTTTTCTTTTTCGCTCAGTTTCAGGAGGTTAAAGGACTGCTACCGGGACTCCATGTTTTGTAATTGTTCCCTTTTATTACACGCTCCAGTAACCTGGAGAGGTGTATCTTTGCTTCATAAGCACCTACTGTTTCCATAATATATCTTCATACTTAGTAACTATTCAGCACAATCCTGAAAACCTTGCACAAAACTCTGAACTCCCACAGAATAAAATGCTATAATTTTGGCAACTATTCAGCTTATTCATTTGAACCTGAGTAGTCTTTCTGTAAAACCGGAACTCCGTTTTGGCCTTGTTCTTTATAAGGAGGACGGGAAGGAGATACTCCGGAAGGTATATTTTCCTAACCTATGGTGAAGGGGGGAAGTCCGCAGGGGGATCTCCAGGAAGTGTACGCCCACCATACGGGTGCAAACTTTCAGACAGATAATCTTGCAAAGTAATTCAATATATGGAAGTATTGTAGTGTAATTAAAACGGAAATTTGAAGGATAGTTTTTTATGTTAGGGATAGGAAGGGCGCCGAAGGCGGTGTTTTTGTAGGAGCGAATCTTGTATTCGCCCATATAAAAATACGGAACCCCTGGATAGCCCGGCCCTGGATCTGTTTGCATGTAATTAGAATGAAATATTGTAGAGACGCCCAAATTGGGCATCTGTACGAAAAGATTCATTTTGTGAATAATAGATTTATAAATGCAAACAGATCCAGGGTAACACCCAGAAAGAAATATATAACGGAGAAAGTAAATGGCTCATTGTATTGCAGAAGACGGAGAGCAGATTCTTGATAAAGAAATAAAGGTTCTTGATAAGGGATTTGTACGGCTGGTTGATTATCTGGGAGATGATTCAAGAATTGTTCAGTCGGCAAGGGTTTCCTATGGTAAAGGAACAAAGAGCTATAGAGAGGATAAGGGGCTGATAGATTATCTTCTGCGGAATGATCATACATCCCCCTTTGAACAGGTCAGTTTTACATTTCATATAAAGATGCCGATTGTTGTTGCCCGTCAGTGGATTAGACACAGGACTGCAAAGGTAAATGAAATTTCCGGCCGGTACTCTGTTATGGCAAGTGAGTTTTATGTTCCTGCAGCAGAAGATATTGCATTGCAGAGTGATGACAATAAACAGGGTCGGCAAAATGAACCTGTTTCTGCAGAACTTGCAAAAGAGATCCAGGATATTATATCGACGGAGCAGGAAAGAGTGTATGAAACTTACACAAAACTCCTGGATATGGGTCTTGCCAGGGAGATTGCCAGAATAAATCTGCCTTTAAGCCTTTATACTGAATGGTACTGGACAATGGACTTACATAACTTATTTCATTTTTTGCGTTTAAGAATGGATGCTCATGCTCAGAAGGAAATTAGGGTCTATGCAAATGCCATATTTGAAATTATAAAAAAGATAACTCCCATGGCTGCAGAGGCTTTTGAAAAGCATTTGCTGACTGGTATATCTTTGTCCGGTTCTGAGCTTGAAGCTGTCAGAGTTATGACTGGTGGGGGGGAGTGTCCACTTAAAGGCAGGGCAAGGGAGATTTTTTTTACAAAGCTGGGTGTGGAAGATAATAAATAAGGATTGATCCCCGCGGGATATTTAACGGGGATCTTTTTTAATAGCTAAAACACTAATTCTATAAAGTTAATCAGGCATATATCATGTATTATCCTCTATGCACTTTCTGTATATTCAAACTGGCTGTTGTAGAGTTCTGCATAGAATCCATTTTGTGCAAGAAGTTCTTCGTGGGTTCCCTGCTCTACAATGTCACCCTGGTTCATGACAAGAATTAAATCGGCATCACGGATTGTTGACAGCCGATGGGCAATAACAAAGCTGGTTCTTCCTTTCATTAAAGTATCCATTGCTTTTTGAATATGAACTTCTGTTAAAGTATCAACAGAACTGGTTGCCTCATCTAAAATAAGCATTTTGGGATCTGCAAGAATTGCCCTTGCTATAGTTAAAAGCTGCATTTCTCCCTGGGAGATATTATTGGCTTCCTCATTTATAATCATATCATATCCTCCGGGAAGAGCCATAATAAAATGATGAGCATAGGCCGTTTTAGCAGCTGAAATTACTTCTTCATCTGTAGCTTCTGATCTTCCATATCGAATATTATCCATGATAGTTCCATTAAAAAGCCATGTATCCTGGAGTACCATGGCAAACATTTTCCTTAAAGATTTTCGTGTATATTCTCCTATGTCATGGCCGTCAATCAGGATAGAGCCTGAATTTAACTCATAAAAGCGCATTAGAAGTTTTACAATGGTTGTTTTACCAGCTCCTGTAGGGCCTACAATGGCAATCTTATTTCCTTTTTCAACTTTAGCCGAGAAATTGTTTATTATTATTTTGTCCTTTGAGTATCCAAAATGAACATTTTTAAATTCAATATTTCCTAAAATATTTATGGGAAAATCTTCCCTGCCCTTTTCGTTTAAATGTTCTTCTTCTTCCAGAAACTCAAAAACCCTCTCTGCTGCCGCCGCTGTCTGCTGCAAAACATTCGATATATTTGCAAGCTGGGTTAATGGCTGGTTAAAGTTTCTGACATACTGGATAAATGCCTGAATATCACCAATAGTAATGGCCTTTTTTACAACTAGCCATCCTCCTAAAATACTTATGGCAACATAGCTGATATTACCAAGTATAGTCATCGTTGGCATCATTATTCTGGAGAGAAAAAGCGATTTCCATCCTGCTCTGTACAATGTATCATTCAGGTTTTTAAATTTTTCCAGACTTTTTTCTTCTCCATTAAAGGATTTCATGACTATGTGCCCGCCATACATTTCCTCTACATGTCCGTTTATATGACCAATATATTCCTGCTGCTGTTTAAAGTATTTTTGGGATTGCTTTATTATAAGCCTGACAAGTATCATTGAAATGGGAATTACAGTTAAAGAGACCAGAGTCATCATCCAGTTTATGGAGAGCATCATTATAAGGACACCAATAACCTTAACCAGGGATGTTACAATCTGTGAAAGACTCTGATTTAACGTACGGTTTACCGTATCTACATCATTTGTAATTTTTGAAAGAACCTCTCCATGGCTTGTTCCGTCAAAATATCTAATAGGCATTCTATTAATTTTTTCTGCAATATCTTTTCTAAAGCGGTAGGTAATTTTTACCGCTACTCCGGCCATAATCCAACCCTGGATATAGCTTAGTACTGAGGAGATAAGGTAGAGCCCAAGTACAAATAAAAGTATTTGCCGAATAGCCGGAAAATCTATATTTCCTGTTCCACTGATTTTTGCCATTACTCCTTCAAAAAGTTTGGTAGTTGCTCTTCCCAGTATTTTAGGACCAACAATACTGAACAGTGTAGAACCTGCTGCAACAATTAGAATAAGTACAATTGCTACTTTATAAGTACCAAGGTATTTAAGAAGTTTGGACATTGTCCCCTTAAAATCGTTGGCTTTTTCTCCGCTTCCCATACCCATATGTCTGCCGGAACCCGGACCTCTTGATTTAAAAGAGCTGCCGGATGCTGATGTTTTCTCATTGTTTTTATTCATGCCAGTTCCTCCCTGGATAACTGGGAAGTTGCAATTTCCCTGTACACGGCAGAGTTTTCCATAAGTTCACTATGGGTTCCTTTACCTGCAATTT
>Ga0190306_1000440_pt1 | contig 14106 bp, 13 predicted proteins | sample 48700734_MG_FD_161657 | JGI IMG/M metagenome (GOLD analysis project Ga0190306, IMG submission 161657) | Hydrothermal vent sediment bacterial communities from Southern Trench, Guaymas Basin, Mexico - 4870-07-3-4_MG | ecosystem: Environmental > Aquatic > Marine > Hydrothermal vents > Sediment ... | reverse complement strand
GAAAATGCCTTTTTCCTGAAAAAAATAGGAATGAAGAATAGATGAAAGATTAAACCAAAAGACAAAGATAGTTGGATTAACAAAGTAATAAGTCAAAACAAACAAGCCGTTTTGAAGATGAATGTTAATTTTATTTTTTGAAAAATATCTTTCCTGCCAGGAACTTTTTCCAAGAAAAAAATTGCGCCAACCAAGATAGATAAGAAAAAACAAACCAATAAATTGAAGGAAAATTCTTAATAAAGGCAAATTAGCAAGAAAATGGATACCAACCAAAGTGCCAAAACAATAAAAAAAATCAAAAAAAGCAGCCAGCAAGGCAATAGAAAAACCAGCCCAAAATCCTCTCTCTAAAACTTGATTAACTATATAAGAACCAAGAATTCCTATTGGCAGAGAAGTAATTATTCCAAGAAATAAGGCAAAAAGAAAAAACATCTTTTCTAATTTATTTTTAAAGGATAGTCAGAAAGATTCTTCTGTCAATTTTCATTTGACAAAAAAATAAAAAAGATTATACTCCAAAAAAAATGAATAATCTTAGTCTATTTAGACAAGCTTTACTACTAAATCTATTACTAAGGACTCAGGAGTTCTTCTGAGAGAATTTTTTTATCAAAGAATTTTTTCAGAAGGACTCCAATGAGTCCTTTTTTAATTAGCAAATTAAAAAAAATAAAAAAGAGGAGGTAAAAATGAGAGAAAAAGAGATTCCTGAAAGAATTTCTTTAGAGACCTTTAATGTTTTTTGGGAAGCAGTTGTGGCTCCAAGAAAAAAGAATTTAAGTAAGGATGAAATCTGGGAAAAAATAAAAGTTTTGCCCCTAACGGAAGCAGTAGAATTTCTTTTTTCTTTAGCCGACAAAAGGAGAGAATAATCTAAAAACAAAAGAAGGCGCTTTTAGCGCCTTTTTTCTATGTTAAAAAATTAAGAAATTATTTTCTTGATTTTCACCTCAGTTAAATACCTTCTCTGACTTTTCTTTTTCCTATATCTGGTCTTTGGCTTGTATCTAAAAACAATGATTTTCTTGCTTCGCTTTTGAGCAATTATTTCTCCTTCTACTTTAACATTTGCCAAATATGGCTTACCTAAAAAAAGATTTTTGCCATCAAAAAAAAGAAGGACCTTGTCAAAAACAATCTTTTCTCCTTTTTCACCTTTTATTTTTTCCAAACAAACAATTTCTTCTGGCTTAACCAGATATTGTTTGCTTCCTTTTTCAAAAACAGCCAACATATTTTTTATTGGATTAAGTATAAATTTATTTCTAATAAAATCAAGAGCAAGGCAACCGAAAAAGTTGTTAAAGAAATAACCAATTGAAAATTCTCTTCTTTTTTAAAAAAAGAAAAAAGAAGAAGATTATTTAGAAAAAAAACAACAAAGCCGAAATAGCCAATTTTAGCAATCTCATTTAAAGAACCAACTAAAATTGAACCATCTTGCTGGTTTAAATAAATAATTAAAAAATCAGAAAAAAGATTTGGCTCGAAAACTAAATAAAGAAAAAGAAAAAAGAAAGATAAGATAAAAAAAGAAACTATATTTAAAAGCAATATCTTTTTTTGGAAAATTTTTTCAAAAAATTCTTTCATCTTAAAAATCTATTTAATAAATTTAAACAGAACAATAAAGATTGTAAAAATTTTTCAAAATCTTTCAATCCACTGTATAAAACGAGCGCATTTTTGACAAGCGATATTTTTTCCTGCCTAAGTTTTCACGAAGTGAAAATTTTGATGAAGGAGATTCAAAAGAGAGTCAAGGGTTAAAAGGTTAGGAGGTTAGCGTTCCCCTCCCCCTCCTATTTCCTCCCCCTCCCAGAGGGAGGGGGAGGATTAAGGTGGGGGAGGGCATTTTGAATTTGTGATTTGTTTGGGATTTGGGATTTGTGATTTGGGATTTTAAAATCAAGATTCTCTTAATCGTCCTAATTTCATTTCTAGTGTTTTAGAAACATCAAAGATGAATCTCGTCTTTTGCATTCGCTGGCGGGGTTTACTTTCCAAAAAATAAGAATAAAATGTTAAATATGGATTTAAAAGAAATTTATCCGCCAAGAGAAAAATGGACCCATAAAGGAAAAAATGGCTATCTCTTAGTTATTGCTGGTTCAAAAAAATATACTGGCTCACCAATTTTTAATGCCTTAGCTGCTTTAAGGGCTGGCGCTGATTTAGTTTGCTGTTTAGGCCCAGAGAGAGCAATGAATATCGCTGCTCAATTTCTACCAGATATTATCACCTTTCCTTTAGTTGGTGATTGTTTAAGAAAAAAACATCTTCCCTTTATTTTAAAACAAATTCCAAAATTTGATTCACTTGTTATTGGCTGCGGTTTGGGCAGGTCTTTAGAAACTTTCCAGGTTGTCTTAGAAATTATCAAAAAAGCTGATCTACCAATGGTTGTCGATGCTGACGGTATTCGAGCTATTTCTCAAGAAAAAGAAAAAATCTCTTCAATTCTTAAAGAGAAAAAAATTATTTTAACTCCTCATTCTAAAGAATTTGAAATTCTAACTGGCGAAAAATTGACTACTGAAATTGAAGAAAGAAAAGAAAAAGTTAAAAAATGGGCAAAAAAACTAAACTGCCTTATTCTCTTAAAAGGACATCTTGATGTTATTTCTGATGGTCAAGAAGTTTTCCTTAATGAAACCGGCTCGCCTTTTATGACCAAAGGCGGCTTCGGCGACATTTTGACTGGTATTCTTGGCGCTATTTTAGCCAGAAAGGTTAATCTTTTTGAAGCTGCCAAAGCCGCCAGTTTTATCAATGGCAAAGCCGGTCAATTAGCGGCTGAAAAATATGGCGAAGGACTTTTAGCTTCTGACTCTTTTGAAATTATCAGCCAAGTCATTAAGAACTATGCCAAATAAAGTTCTTTTAAAAATTGAGAATTTAAAAGTCAAAGCTAATCACCAAGAAATTCTTAAAGGAATCAATTTAAAAATAGAAAAAAAACAAATTCAGGCAATTTTAGGTCCAAATGGTTCAGGCAAAAGCGTTCTCTGTCAAACAATTTTAGGCAATCCAAAATACAAGATAACCCAAGGCAAAATTATTTTTCAAGAAAAAAACATCAATAAATTACCACCGGAAAAAAGAGTAAAATTAGGTTTAGCTTTAAGTTGGCAAAATCCACCTTCTCTTAGAGGAATCAAACTAGTTGACCTTTTGAAAAAAATCTCTCAAGAAAAAATCAAAATTGAAGAAGGCAAACATCTTTTAAACAGGCAAGTCAATTTGGACTTCTCCGGTGGTGAGAAAAAAATCTCAGAATTACTCCAATTGCTTTCTTTAAAGCCAAAATTAGTTATTTTTGACGAAATTGACTCTGGCCTTGATTTAGAAAAAATAAAAAAAATAGCCAAAATAATAAAAAAAGAATTTGTTGACCGAGGTATTTCCCTACTCATTATTACCCACAACGGAGAAATTTTAAAATTTTTGAAACCCCAATTAACTAATGTTATGATTAAAGGAAAAATTGTCTGCCAGCAGAAAAACTTTCAAAAAGTCTTAAAAACAATTAAAAAGTATGGTTATGAAAAATGCCAAAAGTGTTTATCTTGATAAAGAGAAAATCAAATCTTTTGAAGAAATAAAGCAAAAAGAAATCAGCTTTTTTCAAAGAGATAACCAAATAGAAAAAATTCTTTCAAATAAAGATATCTTAATTTTACCTTCTTCCTTGGCTTGGCAAAAGTACTCTTGGACGAAAAAATTTTTTGAAAAAAAACCAAAGGAAGGTTATTTTATCTGGCTAAAAAAACAAATAAATTTTCCTCTCCTTATTTGCTTAGGTATCTACTCGCCTCAAAAAAAACAAAACTTAAATAATCTATTAGTTATTGAAAAAAATGTCAAAGTTAAAGTAATCACCAATTGTTATAGCCAAAAAAGCAATTTAAAAGCCAGCCATCAAGCCAAAGGGAAAATCATTCTTAAAGAGAAAAGTCAACTTAATTACCATCACTTTCACTACTGGCACTCAGGAGATAAAGTTTCCTCTGATTATGAATTTATTTTAAAAAACAATTCTTCTCTCTTTTACTCTTATAAAAATTTTTCTTCGCCAAAAAATCTTTTTTTGAAAAATTTGGCTCGCCTTGAAAAAGGCGCTTCAGTTGATTTAAAAATTACTACTCAGGCAGAAAAATCTAAGATGAAAATAATTGACTCAATCATTTTAGCTGGTGAAAATTCCCAAGGAATTCTAAAGCTAAGATTAGTCGGCAAAAAAGACAGCCAAATTGAAAATCAAAGTGAGATTATTGCTAAAAAGCAAAGTAAAGGACATTTAGATTGTCAAGGTCTATTAGTTGAAAAAAGATCCGAAATTTCAACAATGCCTAAATTAGTTTGTCAAAGCAAAAAAGCTCAACTCACTCATGAGGCCTCAATCGGCAAAATTTCCGAAGAAGAATTAAACTATCTTCGCCAAAGAGGTTTTAAAGAAAGCGAAGCAATAAATTTAATTGTCAATGGTTTTCTTCAAAACAATCTCTAAATTATTTTCTTAAAAATAAAATTAAATCAGAAACATTTGTCCCAGTTGGTCCAGTAAAAATCAAATCACCAGTTTTTTCAAAGAAGTGAAAAGAATCGTTATTCTCTAAATATTCCTCAGCAACCAAACCAAGTTCTTTGGCGGTTTTTTTTGTCTGCCAATCAACAATTGCTCCAGCCGCCTGACTATTATCTATTCCATCAGAAGCCAAAGCAATCAAAACTTCTCCTCTTTTCAAATTCTCTAAAGCAGCTAAAACCAATTCCTGATTTCGACCACCTTTACCTTTTCCTTTAACTTTAACAGTTGTCTCGCCACCAAAAAGCAAACATTGATTTTTTTGAATTTCCTTAGTAATTTCTTTAGCCACTTTCCTGGCTTCGCCTTCAATTTTTTCAGAAATAATTTTAGCTTGAAAGCCAATTTCCTCAGCTTTCTTTTTCATTGCCAAAAGAGCAGTTTTATTTGTTAAAACAAGGATATTTTTCACTTTCCTAAAGTACTTTTCTTCTTTAGGCGTTTCTGAAAATTTGATTTGAGGATATTTTTTATCTAAAGAATATTTTTGAAAAATTCTTTTGGCCTCTTCAAGAGTAGAAAAATCCTTAACTGTTGGCCCAGAAGCAATAATAGAAAGATCATTTCCAGGAACATCAGAAATTATCAAAGAAAAAATTGTCGCCGGAAAAAACTTTTTAGCTAAATTCCCGCCTTTAACTTCAGAAAGGTGCTTGCGAATTATATTAATTTCCTCAATAGTTGCTCCTTTTTTATATAAATCTTTAAGGATATCCCTTAATTCAGTTAAACTAACTCCTTTAGGCAAAAAAAGAGAAGCCGAGCCGCCACCAGAAATCAAGAAAATAACTAAATCGTCCTCTTTAATATCCTGACTCAAAGAAAGAACTTTTTTGCCTGCTAAAATATTTTCTTCTTTAGGAAAAGGGTGATAAACTTTGAGAAATTCTAATTTATCTATCTTTTTAACTGGCGAAGAAGGATCAAGAACAAAACCTTTTGTTATTTTTTCTTTTAAAATTTTATTCAAAATCAAAGCTGAGTGAGAAGAGGCCTTTCCAAAAGAAATCAAGAAAATTCTCTTAAATTTATTTAAATCAATTTTTTCTCCTTTTAGAAAAAGAAAGTTGTCTTCTCTCTTAACTACTTTCGGCAAAAAATTTTCTGGCAAAATAGAGGTTAAACCTTCAGCAGCAATTAAAAGCGACTTAAATCTTAAATCGTTTTTAGCAATCTGAGAGAAATTTTTAAAAATTTTTAAACAAGGCGAAGAAAGAAACTCTTCAGCTTCTTGAAGAATTTTTCGATAATTAGCAAATCTTAACTTTTTTAAAGAATCTTGAAAACTAAACCAACCACCATTTTTTGATTCAAAAGAGAGTTTGAATTTTTTTTCAGAGGTTCTAGCCAGAAAAAAAACAACTGTTTTAAAAATCTCCTCCTTCTTTTTTTCTTGCTTATAAGCACCAGGATTATAGAAATAATTAATACTTCTTTTAAAGCCAGGAAAAATTTCAATTTTTTTCAAACCAGTTTCTTCTTTGGTCTCCCGTAAAGCCGTCTCTAAAGAACCTTCCCTTTCCTCTAAATTTCCTTTAGGAAAACCCCAATTCCCTCTTGAATCCTCAATTAAAAAATAAAACCTCTTATCTTTTTCTTCTCTAAAAAGAATTGTTCCAGCAGAAAATTCTCTTTTCATAAAAGTTATTTTACCAAAGGAACAAAAGAAAAACCAAAAAATTCTTTTTCTAAAAACCTTCCTTTTTCTTTTTTAAGAAAAAGAATAGAGCTCCTCACCGGTGCGACAATTCTCCCACCTTCTTTAATTTGCTCTTTCCAAAAAGGAGAAATCTCTTCAGCACTAGCTCCAGCAATAATCCCATCAAAACCTTTAATCTCTCTAGCGATCTCTTCTAAACCATAGTAGTCATTAGTCAAAAAAGTTTCTACTCTCTTTGATTTAAGGAAATTATATTTAGCAAGATTTTGCCTGCCAAAATCATAAAGTTCTTTAATTATTTCTACAGCATAAACCTTTCCTTCCTTGCCAAGACAATAAGCCAGTAAAGCTGAAAGATAACCAGAACCAAAGCCAATATCTAAAATTTTCTCTCCTTTTTTTGGTTGAAGAAGTTCAAGCATAAAAGCCACGGTTAAAGGCTGAGAAATTGTTTGGCCAAAACCAATTGGCAAAGGAGTATTTTCATAAGATAGTTCTTTTAAATTATCTGGAACAAAGTCAGCCCGGTTTATTTTTTTAAAGGCTTTAATGATTAAAGGCGTCTTGAGATAACCTTCCTTAATCAAAGAATCAACTAACTTTTCATTAGTTAAAATCCTCATTTACATTCCATAATTCCTTTAACATTCAAAAGGTTAGCCAAACCACCCTCGCCGATAAGAAAACTAACCAAAGTATCAATTAAGACAGTAGCAGAAAAAGCCAAAATTAAACCAATAAAGGCTGCCCGAAAAAAAGTTTTAGCCTGACCTATTTTCTCTGGTTTACCTTCAGAAAACAGAAAAAGAAAACCACCGATTGCAAAAAGCAAAGCTGCTAAAGGAACAGCTATTTTGAAAGTTAAAAAAAGAACAATATTCTCTAACATTTTAAAAAAATCACACCAACCAAGAGGCTCTTCACCACCAGGAACTATTTGAGCTTCCAAAAAAGAAAAAAATGATAAAAAAATAACCAAATTTTCTTTCAGCCAAAAGAATAATTTTTTCATTTTATTCAATTTTATTCTCTAAGAAGAAAAAGTCAATTAGATAAAAACTGATGAGAATAGGCTTTAATTATCTTTCGCGAGTTGTTAAAAGTCCAATGATGAATAACCGGCACTCTACTTTCAGGAGAATTACTAATAGCCATCTTCTGACCAAAATAAAACCCTAAATGATAATGACCTTCCTTTTTCTGCCAAAGAACAACTGTTCCTTTCGGCATTCTTTTACTAATTTCTATTTCAAACCAACCAGATTTCTTTAAGTCCTTGAGAGTACTCTCAACAGTACAATGAGGAGAACTGATCAAATTAAAAATTCTTAAAATAACTGAAACAAAAAAAGCACAAGAAAATTTTCCTTTCTGAAGAACATCTTTTCTTTTACTATTTTTAACGACAACATAAAAATTTTGAAAAATTCGACTACCAACCGAATTCTCAATCATCGCCAAATAAGTTTTTTTCAAATCAAAACTATACTTATAGATACCCATTGATATTTATTGTTTTATTGTTTTATTGTTTATTAACGAGACTAAATAAATCTCAAATGTCAAAAGTGATATAATAGATATTCGTAGAAACTTATAGAAATTTATTGAAACTTGTTGTTTTAAGCAAGATTCTAGCGCAAAGCGAAAAAGTAATAATAGATACTTATAGATATTCGTTGATATTTATAGATATTTATTGTCTAGATAAAATCCCTCCCCCACCTTAATCCTCCCCCTCCCAGAGGGAGGGGGAGGAAATAGGAGGGGGAAGGAAATCTTCCTCTATTAACTGTCAATTTTTATTTTGTATATAACTAATAAAATCTACATCTAACCCTGAACCATATGAGATTCAGGGTTCCCCTATACCCTCAGTGGTATGGGGTAAAATCTAAAAACCACATCTAAAAAGTCACCCTGTCATCCGACAGGGTGCCATATCGGATGATATGGCAAATCTAAATTTTAAAATCCAAAATTCTAAATCCGAAATTCTAAACAAAATCCTAAATCCCAAACTCCAAAACCCAAACGTTTAGAATTTGTGATTTAGAATTTAGAATTTTGTTTAGGATTTAGGATTTCGGATTTAGAATTTGAATAAGTTAGCTTTACGCTTTACGTTGTGGTTTTACGCTTTGCGCTTTGGGTTTTGCGTTTTGCGCTTTACACTTTACACTTACATTGGATTCTTTAATCTCTTAAAAGAACCTCTTGAACATATTTTTTGACAATTTTCTGACTTTCTTCTAATTCTTTCTGGCTAGCTGGAAAAAAATTATTATCCTCTTTAACAAATTTTCTCCCGGTAAACCCCGCACCATAATGATGCGGGGTAAAATTTTGAACAACAAATCTTTTTGCTCCTTTAATTACCTCACCTATCTTTTCAAAATCATCAACCACCAAAAGTGGTCTAACAAAGGTCGTTCGGAATTCATAATCAACTCCTGAATCTTTTATCAATCGAATACTTTCTTTTATCTTATTTAAATCAACTTTAACTCCACCAATTATCTCTTCATATTTTTCAAATGGACCTTTAATATCAACAGCAAGATAATCTAACAAATTCTTTTTAAAAAGTTTCTCTAAAACTTCTGGCTTTGAACCATTAGTATCAAGTTTCACTAAATAGCCAAGCTTTTTAACCTTCTCCAAAAAAATATCTAAATCTCCCTGAAGAGTTGGCTCACCGCCAGTAACTTCAACACCTTCCACTTCTCCTTTTCTTTTCTCTAAAAAAGCAAAAATCAAATCCTCTTCAATTAAAGGAGAATACTTTTCCTTTAGAACTAACTCAGGGTTATGACAAAAAGGACAACGAAAATTACAACCTTGAGTAAAAACAATAGTTGAAATCTTGCCAGGATAATCTATCAGAGAAATTTTTTGCCAGCCACCAATTTTCATTCTTTGATTTTGAAAGTTTTTCTTTCTTTAAACTCCTCTTGTTTGCCATCATTCCACTGATTAACTGGTCGTAAATAGCCAACTACTCTTGAATAAACTTCACAATTGGCTTTGCATTTTGGACAAACATATTGCTCTCCAGCTAAATAGCCACAATTCGGACAAATTGAAAAAGTTGGCGTGATAGTCAAATAAGGTAGATTAAATTTTTCAAAAATTTTCTTAACTACCTTTTTAACAATTTCTGGCTGGGAGATTTTTTCACCAACAAATAAATGAAGAACAGTCCCGCCAGTATACATACATTGAAGCTTATCTTGAAGTTCAACAGCTTCAAAAATATCATCAGTATAATTAACTGGCAATTGAGTGCTATTAGTGTAAAAAGGTTTCTCTCGAGTCCCAGCGATAATAATATCAGGATACTTCTCAAGATCTATTTGAGGCAAACGATAGGAAACTCCTTCAGCTGGTGTAGCTTCTAAGTTGTAATTATTACCTGTTTCTTTTTGAAATTCAATTAATTTCTTTCTCATAAAATCAAGGATTTCTAAAACAAACTTTCTTGATTTTTCTGAAGCAATATTTTCACCAAAAAGATTCAAACAAGCTTCATTCATTCCTACCAAACCAATAGTTGAAAAATGATTTTTCCACCATTGATTAAATCTTTTCTTTATTCCTGAGAGATAATATCGCGAATAAGGATAAAGTCCTTTATCAGTTAACTTTTCCAAAGTTTTTCTTTTGATTTCCAAAGAATTTTTGGCTAAAACCATCAATCTTTCCAATCTTTCCTTAAACTCTTTCTTACTCTTAGAAAGATAACCCAAACGCGGCATATTAATAGTGACAACGCCTATTGAATTTCCTGACCAACAAACTTTTCCATTTCTTCTAACAAATAATGTATGGTTTTTCACCTGACAACAATAAACATTTCCTTTGTAGTAAACTCTTTCAATATTTTTCTCTCTTAATCTATAATAGTTTGTTTTCTGAACGCTAATTGTATAAAGAGGACCGCTAACAATCTTTCTTCCATTCATTTCAGAAATTTTTCCTTCTTTATTTACTTTAAGAGTAGCCAGCCAACCTAATTTTAAGATTATTTCTTGCAAATCATCAGCTAACTTTTTAGAAGAAGTCCAGTAATTAATTTGACCAGTATCTTTCCTTATATAACCATCTCCTTTTACTAGCCAATCAAATAAGATTTTCAATTGCTCTTTAGAAAGAGATTTAATTTCTTTAGGAATAAACTTTGTATATTTATTACCAAACTGTCGAAGATAAGCCCAAAGCTGTTTATTGCAAATTATCAAATTATTCTCTTCCTCATAATAATTAAAGGGAAGTTTATCTAGAACTTTTTTGATTTCTTCTTTTTTCTCTCTATTAATTTGAGTAATGATAACTCGATAACCATGCCTTTTAGCATTTTTTTCATTATCAGTACTTCCCTCAGCCAACCAAAAACCAAAGAACTTCAGCCAGTCATCCATCTTGATTCTCAAAGGAGGTTGCTCGTATTTTATTCTCACTCTCTGCCTGTTACCATAATTTTCATTAAGACAAATATTGTAAATAGTTACCGGGTTACAATTAAATCTCTCTCCTATTTGATAAAAGCTTTTTCCTTTTCTTCTCATCTCTCGAATATACTCTATCTCTTGATCAGAAAACTGAGAAGATGGTCCGCTTCCTTGAAATATAACTACCGGAGGAAGTTCAAAATATTCTTGCCTCTTACCTAACCATATTCCTTTTTTAGGAATAAGATCTCGAGAAGGACTGAAGTCCTTTGCTTCAACAAAAGTTCTTTTCTTTTTATACTTTTTGTCAACAACCATTCGGTGATTAGGGGTAACTAGCAAATCAAGAGATTTTGCTTTAAATTTAATCATTTCGCCTTCATAGTCATACTTAAAAAGTTGTTCTGGTTGATGAAGTTCAATTCGATTATTCTCGCTTAAAGTAAATACCTTGTCTTCCATCTTTAAATCTTTAAACAATTTCCAACCATCTTCAGTTAAAATCTCTGTCTTTTCGTCATAACAGCCAGTCAACGGGCTTGAACCAAAAAGCCCACCGCCTCGCTTCTCAAGCTTGCGGTTGTCGATCCTCAACCGGCAACACATACTCCTAATATCTTCTGGCTTCATATCTGAATTGATGAAATTAGCAAAATAAGGCAAGCCATATTTGGCTGTCACCTGCCAAAGAAGATCAAGGTTTTTATTATTCCAATCAAAATCCTTAGTAATATTGTAAGTTGGAATAGGGAAAGAAAAAACTCTACCTTTACCATCTCCTTCTAAGAAATTTTCTAAAAGAGCTCTGTTAAAAATATCCATTTCTCTTTGAAATTCTTTATAAGTTTTATCTTGAAATTTGCCACCAATTAGAACTGGCGAATTAGCCAATTGTGGCGGAGGTGTCAAATCTAAAGTTATATTAGAAAAAGGTGTCTGAAAACCAACCCTTGTCGGCACATTCATATTGAAAAGAAACTCTTGAAGGGCTTGAGAAACCTCTCGATAAGAAAGTTTGTCATAGTAAATAAATGGTGCTAACAAAGTATCAAAATCAGAAACAGCTACTGCCCCAGCTGTTTCCCCTTGAAGCGTATAAAGAAAATTAACTAATTGACCTAAAGCTGAACGAAAATGTTTAGCCGGTTTTGACTCAATTTTTCCTGGTACACCCCCAAATCCTTTCAAAAGTAAATCATACAAATCCCAGCCAACACAATAAACTGAGAGACTAGAAAGATCATGAAGATGGAAATCTCCTTCTTCATGAGCTTTTCTAATTTCCTCTGGATAAATTTTATTAAGCCAATAAGTAGAAATAATTTTTGAAGAAACATAATTGTTCAAACCCTGAAGAGAAAAGGTCATATTGGAATTCTCTCTAACCTCCCAAGTAATTTTTTCCAAGTATTTATCAACCAAACTAACATCAGCTTGATTAATAATCTCTCTTAATTGACGATGTTGTTCCCGATAAATAGCATAAGCCCTGGCTGTTTTCCAAAAAGGAGAATTAAAAAGAACCAATTCAACAATATCTTGAATTTCTTCTACTGTTGGCGTTTTCTTATTTTTAAGAATTTCTTTGGCTAAAAGAAGAACTCTAGCCGTCAGTTTTTCAGCTACTTCTCTACCAAATTCACCAGTGGCTTGACCAGCCTTTTCAATGGCTTGGATTATTTTCTCGCTCTCAAACTTAACTTTTCGGCCATCCCTTTTAATAATTTTGCTAAACAATCTTTTAGCCATTTTGAAAAATCAATTTTACTCTTCGCCTTTTTTCTGTCAAAAAAGTTCTCCACAATCTACATTTTTTCTGGTAAAGAAACACCTAAAATTTCCAAACTTTCTTGAAAAACTCTTTTAGTTGCTTTAACTAAAACCAATCTCGAATTTCTAATTTCTTTTTGACTGACTAAAACCGGACAATTTTCGTAAAATCTATGGAAAAGTCCAGCCAAAGAAATAAGCCAAGAAACCAACTGGTGGATATTCAAACTCTCAGCAATCTCTTCTTTCAAATCGTCAAACTTTATCAATTCTCTTAAAAGTTCCTTTTCGCTCATCTCTTCAAATTTTAAATCAGTTAAATTAGTTTTCTCTTTTTGACTTTTTTTAAGAATGCCATTTATCCTTACCCAAACATATTGCAAATAATAAAGAGGATTTTTTTGCGATTTTTCTTTGACTAAAGACAAATCAAAATCCAATTGGCTTGTTGGCGATCTCATTAAAAAGAAAAAACGACTAACATCTAAACCAATTTCTTCGATTAATTCTTTTAAAGAAAGATACTTTCCCATTCTTTTGGACATTTTCTCTTTTTTCTGGCCTCTTTTTAAATTAACCATCTGAACAATAATTATTTCCAATCTTTCTTTTTTAAGAAAACCTAATGATTTCAAAGCGGCTATCATTCTTTTTTTGTGACCATAATGATCAGCCCCCCAAATATTAATCATCCTCTTAAAACCTCTTTCAATCTTGGTTAAATGGTAAGCAATATCACTTAAAAAGTAAGTCGGCAAGCCATTAGAACGAATAATCACTCTATCTTTCTCATCACCATAACTTTTGGTTTTTAAATAAAAAGCCCCTTCTTTCTCATAGAGAAGATTTCTTTTTTTTAACAAAGCAAGGGTTTTTTCAATAATTCTTTTCTGATAAAGCGACTCTTCACTGAAAAAATTATCAAAATGGATTTTTAATTTATTTTTAATGAAATCTTCATTTTCCTTCTGAATAATTTTTGCTAAAAAATAACCGGCTTCCTTTTCATCTTTAAATTTATTTCTCTTGTCCTTTAATTTCTCAATTAAAGAAACAAGATAATCACTTAAATAACTTTTCCCTCGACCAAGAAAAGTTTTCCCTAATTCCTGAATCTGTAAAGAATTTTTAGCATCATTAACATAATATTCAGAAAAAACTTCGTAACCACATTTTTTCAAAAGTCGAGCCAAAGAATCACCCAAGAAACCACCCCGAGCATTACCCAAAGTTAATTCACCAGTTGGATTAGCAGAAATGAATTCCAAAATTACTTTTTCTTTTTTCTTTGCTTTCCTTTCTTTAAAAAGAAGAGTCAGTTTCTTCACTAAAACTTTCTCTGAAAGAAAAAAATTAAGAAAACCGTTAAGAAAATAAACTCTCTCAAAAAGAGAATTGAGTTCTTTATCTTTTTCAATTTCTTTAATAAAAAGAGAAGCTATCTCTTTTGGTTCTTTCTTTAGTTTTTTAGCTGCTACTAAAGGGAAATTTGTGGAAAAATCACCAAAATTTCTTTCTTTGGGCCAAGTCAAAGAAAAATCAATTTCAGTCAAAAAAACTTCTTTAACCTTTTTTCTTAAAAGAGTTTCTATTTTCTTCTTGTCCATTTTTTAAAAATTATTAAAGTCATC
>Ga0190306_1000438_pt1 | contig 14206 bp, 17 predicted proteins | sample 48700734_MG_FD_161657 | JGI IMG/M metagenome (GOLD analysis project Ga0190306, IMG submission 161657) | Hydrothermal vent sediment bacterial communities from Southern Trench, Guaymas Basin, Mexico - 4870-07-3-4_MG | ecosystem: Environmental > Aquatic > Marine > Hydrothermal vents > Sediment ... | reverse complement strand
AGATCTAAAGATGAGTAAGGGAAAAATAGCAGCCCAAGTTGCTCATGCAAGTTTGGGAGCTTACAAAAAAACAGAAAAAAAAATAAGGGAAAAATGGGAAAAAGAAGGAAGCAAAAAAATAATTTTAAAGGTTGAAAATGAGGCAGAATTGATAAAAAGGCAGGAAATTGCAATGAAAAAAAAATTGCCAAATTTTCTGGTAATAGACGCCGGACTGACGCAAATTCCAAGAGCGACAATAACCTGCCTTGGAATTGGTCCCGCAGAAGATGAAAAAATAGATGAAATTGTTAAGGATTTGAAATTATTATAATGCTCTGCTTAATTAGTTCTCAATATCTAAAGCGAAAAAGACATCTCATTAAACTGTAAATCTACAAATTTGGAAAAATTGCAACAATTCCCTTTTACTAATAAAAACAAATACAAAATGAATCGGTCTGAATTAAATTGTTTTTCTATTATCTGTCAAAATAATCTTTAAAAGATTCATTTCTTTTAACTTTTATTTATGTATTTCTTTAACATATTCTAAAATATTTTTTTCTCTTTTGGCTTCATAAGTTATGAGATGTTTTATCGCAATAAATCTGCCGGATAGAATAAAAAATAAAATTGCAGAGATAACAAAAGAATTTCCCGACAGAGGAATAAAAAAAGTTAAACCCAATAATTTGCATTTAACCTTAAAATTTCTTGGAGAAGTGAGTGAAAATAATGCAAATAAAATAAAAAAAATTTTGGATAAAATTGATTGCCAAAAGTTTGATGTTTCGCTCAAAAATTTTGGGTTTTTTCCAAACAATAATTTTATTAAAATTGTATGGATTGGTATTGAAAAAGGCAGAGAGGAAATTATTAAATTGCAGAAACGGATTGATTTGGAACTGAAAGAGTTAAATTATAAACCAGAAACTAATTTTGAACCACATCTCACAATTGCGAGAGTAAAATTTTTGGAAGATAAAAAAGAGTTTTTTGAAAAAATAAAAAAATTTAAATTTGAGGAGAATTTTTCCGTTTCAAACTTTTGTTTGATGCAGAGTTTTTTGAAAAATACGGGGCCTATTTACAAAAAAATACATGAAGTTAAATTAAGCTGATTTATATTTAAATAATTTATATAATAATGGTTGAACTGGATCTTCAGGCACAGATGGGTTACGATAGAGCGGCAGTTGTATTTTCCCCGGAAGGAAGAATATATCAAGTAGAATATGCTTCACAAGCCGTTAAACTCGGAAAAACCACTGTTGGTATTGTTTTTAAAAATGGCGTTGTTCTTGCCGCTTATTCTCCGAAGAGTAATTTACAATTATGTTCAAAATTTGGCAAAGTTTCAAAAATAGATAAACATATTGGAGCGGTTGCATGCGGTCACAGAGGAGATTCAAGAATTTTAATAGATTATTTAAGGATTCAGGCTCAGATAAATAAATTAACATATGGAGAACCAATAGATGTTTTTGTTCTTGCAAAAAAACTCGCCGACAGAATGCAGTTATATACCCAGATAGGAGGGGTGAGACCCTATGGTGTTTCCATTTTACTGGGTGGTGTCAATAAGGAATCTACATTGTATGAAATAACTCCTTCGGGAACCTTATCCAAATGGAAAGCAAAATCTTTGGGCAGAGGAGAGAAAGAAGCTCAACATTATCTGGAAAAAAAGTACCAAGACAATCTTAATGAAGAAGAAGGTAAAAAACTGGCAATTGCAACAATTGAATATAGTGAAAAGAAATTTGGAAAATTTAATAAAGAAGCAATTGAAATGCTTGTTGTAAAGAAATAATTTTAAGTTTATTTATAGCAAAATCAATAAAGTTTTGTTTTATAATTTTCTTTTTAAAAAGTTTCCGGGCCGGCTTTTGGTTTTTACTCAAACAGTTAATATTACCAATAATACCTTTTCAACTGTTTCTCCAATTCTTTATAATCTGGAAGTATTTTTGCAAGTTCAGATTTGAATTTTTTTGAGTGATTAAAATGTTTCAGATGAATTAATTCATGGCAGACAACATAATTAATTAATTTTGTTGGCAGACAAATTAATTTTGAATTAAAAAAAATTTTTCCATCTCTTGTGCAATGTCCAAAACTTTTTAAGTTCTTTATAGAAACAAAGTCCGGAAATAGATTTAATCTTTTCGCCAGTTCTTCAACTTTCTTTGAAACATATTCTAATGTCTCATCTGCAAGAAATTCTAGAATCATATTTTCCATTTTCCTCCTTTTAGATTTGTATATCTTCAAAAAATTTTTAGAGAATTCAATTCTTGAATTCTTATCCGGTATTACTTTTATTTCATATTTTTTCCCCTTGTAATAAACACTTTTTTCATCAAATAATCTCACAGAATTTTCAATTTCCCTTACTTTTCTCCTGAGCCAATTTCGTTTTTCCTTTAACAAAGTTTCTGCGCTTAGTTTCCCGTTATTTGGCAATATAATATCTAAATGATAATCCGGCGTTATTCTCAGATAAGCGTGCCTGATTTTTTTATATTTTATTTTGCAAAGAATTTTCTTGTTTTCTATTTTCAGGAACATAAATCAAAATAGTTTTAATTTTACTGAAGCTATATAACTCTAAACCAAGGCAAAACAAATAACAAAATCTGGGTTATAACAAATCCAAGAATTGCAATTTTTATTCTATTACCAAGACTTGTATCTCTCATTATTATCAAAGCGATTACGACCCATCCAATCAAATACAAAAGAGTTCTTAACAGATGAGTGGTTAGTATTACAGAACCTATTTGAATATTCAAGTATTCTATATAAAGTATATAAGGTAATAAATTAGCTGCTAAAGCCATCAAAATTGCATGCTTAAATTCCAGATTATGCTCAATTATTTCACTTGAGAGCATTATTCCGATTGCTGTAATTATTGATGTAATTAACCAGGAAATCAGCATTAGTATTATGTACTCCATATATAAAATTTTATTAATTAATATTTACCAACAGTCACCTAATAAATTCATGAAATGCAAGTATTGTGGAAGTAGAAGGATAATAAAAAAGGTTTTAGAAAAAATTTAACTGGTAAAGTTAGAGAGCATTTGGGAATGAAAAGATTAGGTTCCAGAGAATTAATAGTAAGATATTTTTGTTCTTGGTTTTGCAGAGTGTTTTAGTGGTTAAAAGGTGACGATAAGTTTATATTAATGTTTATCAAGTTTTAATAGAAGCAAAAGCAGAATTAGACTCTTATAGAAGAATAAAGGAAATATCTCCTTTGTCAGATTTTACAGAGGGTCCAGGTTATCATTCTCCAATTATATTTTCTCCACCAGATTTTACGGCTGGTCAAAGTTATTATTCTCCAATTATATCAGCAGATGATATGCAAATAGAGGAAGATAGAAAGCTTATTACTTCTCAAACTATAAAGATAGAAAAGAAGAACATATATAATTTTCTTTTTAATTTTTTTTCACTTTCAAATTTAGTAACCTAAATATTTACTAAATCTTAATTTATGCAAGAAATAAAAATTGGTTTAGAAGTTCATGTTCAGCTAAACACAGAATCAAAATTATTTTGCTCCTGTTCAACTTCTCAGGCGGAGCCAAATACAAATGTATGTGATGTTTGCTTGGGTTTTCCCGGAACAAAACCGGTTTTAAATGAGAAAGCAATAGAACTTGCAATGAAAATTGGTTATGCGTTAGATTGCAAAGTAAACAAAAAGTTTTTGTTTTCAAGAAAGACCTATTTTTATCCCGATTTGGCGAAAAACTTTCAAATCACTCAATTAGAGACGCCTGTTGCCTCTAATGGAAAATTAAAAATAGGAGACCGGATAATAAGAATTAGAAGAATTCATTTGGAAGAAGACCCGGCAAAGATAATTAGAAAGGATAACTGCATTTTGCTGGATTATAACAGAAGTGGAATTCCTCTGGTAGAAATTGTAACTGAACCAGATTTAAAATTGCCTGCAGAAGCGAGGAGTTTTTTGCAACACTTACAGCAAATTCTTGAATTCATATATGTTACTGATTTTAATAAAGAAGGTAGTATGAGAGTTGATGCAAATATCTCTATAACAAAATATGAACCCGTATATGATTATCTAAAAAATGGAAAAATGATAAAAAAACTTGAAGGTGCCAGAGTAGAAATAAAAAATATTTCTGGAATAAAAGAAGTTGAGAAGGCTCTGAGTTACGAAATATTGAGACAGAAAAATCTAAAACAAGTAATAAGAGAAACAAGATTGTGGAATGAGAAAACAAAAACAACAGTTAGCGCGAGAGAAAAAGAAGAAGAAGAAGAGTATGGATATATATTTGAACCCGATCTTCCGATCATTGAACTTCCGGAAGAAATGTTAAACAAAGTCCAGTCACATATGCCAGAATTGCCAGAATCAAAGAAAAAAAGATTTCTAAAATATAATATTTCGGAGGAAATTATAGACACTTTATTAACAGATCCAGAACTAACTCACTACTTTGAATATCTTTGTGAAACACATAATGAAAAAGCCTCTGCCGTTGTACTTGCAAAATATTTAAAAAAGACTCTGAATTATCATAATCTTAAATTAAAAGATGTTCCTATAGAAGTCAGGCAATTGAGAAGAATTCTTGATCTACTTCAGCAATATCTGATTACGGATGATATGGCAGAAATAATTATAAGGGAGATGGTCAATGATTATGTTAAAGGAAAGAAGATTAGAGAACCTGACCAAATTTTGAGAGATTTAAACTATGAAAAACCTCTGGAAGAAGAAAGAATAAAAAAATTTGTTAGAGAAGTAATAAGAGAAAATACAAAAGCCGTAAAGGATTATAGAAATGGGGAGAAAAAATCTTTGGATTATTTAATCGGACAGGTAATGAGAAAAACGGGAAGAAGAGCAGATGCAAAAAAAATTAAAAAATTATTGAAATCTGAATTGGACTAAAATGAAAGAAATATTGGTGATTTCTGTAGGAGGTTCATTAATTGTGCCTGATACAATAGATACAGATTTTCTATCCAAATTTAAAAAAATCATTCTGAATCAGAATAAGAAATTTATAATAATCTGCGGCGGAGGAAAAACGGCAAGAAGATATCAGGAAGCGGCAAGAAAAATTACAACTCTGAGAAGAAATGATGTGGATTGGCTTGGGATTCATTCTACAAGATTGAATTCTCATTTGATGAGAACTATTTTTAAAGAAATTGCACATCCCAGGATAATAAAGAATCCCACGGAGAAAATCTATTTTAATGAAAAGATCTTGATTGCCTCTGGATGGAAGCCCGGATTCAGTACCGATTATGATGCCGTTTTATTGGCTGAAAATTTTAAAGTAAAAAAACTTGTCAATTTGACAAATGTAGATTATGTTTATAATAAAGATCCCAAATTCAAAGATGCAAAACCGATAAAGGAAATTTCCTGGAAAGAGTTTAGAAAATTATTGCCTGATAAATGGGACCCCGGGCTTAATGCTCCTTTTGATCCAGTTGCAGCGAAAGAAGCAGAACAACATGGAATGGAAGTTATAATTATGAATGGAAAAAAACTAAAAAATTTTGAGAATTATTTAAATGGAAAAGAATATATCGGAACAAAGATAAAATAAGATCAACCGATATATTCAGAGAATTTTTTTACAAGACCTTCCTTCTTAATTTTTTTATCCCTTTCCAATTTTATCTTTCCAAATTTTTTTTCGTATTTTTCAATATTCTCCTTTAATAAACTGAAGAAAATCTTCGCTTGTTTTGGATTTAAAACAATTGCATTATGTTTTGCAACATAAGTAATAATCTGCTTATCTTGAATCATATCGACCCTTGGCGTTATTTGCGTGAAATCCAGGATAAATTCTGCTGGATTGTTAAAGATTGCGAGATTGTTTGCATAGAAAACTTCTTTTCCTTCGTCTACATTATAATCCACCTTTTTTTTTCTTTCCACCATAATTAACTTTAATTATATATTATTGTTAACCTTTCTGCTGCCTTGTCCAGGATAATAATATTTGCTTAATTCCACAAGCTTCATCTTTCTTTCCAGTTTTTTTATTTTATCGAGCAATTCTTCATTCATCTCTTTAAGTTTTTTGGTTTCTTCTTTCATTTTTGTCCATTCTTCGGGTTCCTCACTGGTTTCAGCAATTTCTATATTTTCCAAAAATTCATCAAATTTTTTCGTGAGTTCCCCGACGTGTTCAGACAAACTGCCTATATTTGCAATGAGATCTGAGTTTGTTTTTATGAGGTCATCAACCGTTCTCTGATTTTCTTTTATCATTTCTGCCAGATCTTTTAGAACCGAATTATATCCCGGAGAACCCTGTTCAATTTTTTCAAGTCTTTGCTCAATTTTTCTTAGAGGAGTAACAGGAACAACTTCATATTCTTCCGCCATAATTATATATTAAATATATAAATTATCCTATAATTGTAGTTTATGACATCTGAATAATAATTTAACGGCATAAAATAAAAGATATCGCTTACAAAATAATAGATTTCGGAGATAACGTTGGGTGCAATAGAAAATAAAATTTTTAAAAATAAATTTTATCTATTATACAAATCCGATATTTCCTCAGCTGACAAAGCTTTGTTCCATATTCTAACTTCGTCTATTATGCCGTTGAAGAGGTGATCAGGAATCTGAATGTTACAACTGTCATTCTCAATTCTCCTACCTGTTCCTGTCCATTGATTACTGAGAACGCCATCAACAAATACTCTTTGGGTGACGGTTCCATTACCGTGGTCTTCTACCTGTCCCGCAACGAAATGCCAGTTTCCGTCGTTAATATAATCTCCTTCCAAGACAGAGCAATCTCCTGAAGAAATACCTGGTAGCCCGTTGTAATAAGTAAGGATAACCCCTCGTGTCCCCGCATCACAATGTCCTGCATCTTTAATAACTAAATTATGCCACGATTCAACAGTATGCGTTGTTTTCACCCATAATGTAATCGTGATTGATTTGTGTGTAAAATCCAAACTCGCCGAATCAGGTACTTCTACATAATCATCAACTCCGTCAAACTTCAGAGCTTTTCCATATTTCCCTTCTGTCCAGTCGGGACCTTTCCGGAATTTAATATAATCAACATATGCAGTACCGGTTGAAGATGCTCCCTCAAAATCAAATCTTATATTATCGATGGTTCCATCATTATCAACCCATTCCGGATCTGTAATTTTCGCCTCAAGTGTATGCCAATTCCAATCAGATATAATCGGAATATTGTGTTGTACACAAGTCTCGCTGAAACTGGAACAATCTGTATTATCAGTATAATATACTCCTATTGCCGTAGAGCCATTTACATAATTCTTATATCTAAATATTAAATGATCATAACTCTCGTCAAAATCGGCAATATTTTTATAAAAGAAAGGATCTGAAGTTGAAGTAATTTGGGCAACGTAATTTCCTCCGGATGCACTTCCGGTAATTTGATTCTCAGTCCAATTTTCACCATTTGTAAATTCATCAATAATTATTGTTGGAATAATTCCATCATTTCCATTTCCGGAAGAGTCTGAAACAGTATTCCCAGAACCTTCATCGAAATTCCAGAATCCGGAAATAAGATTGCAGGTTAAATAACCCCAATCCATAGTTTTTCCATAAATTTTTACAATCAATTTATATTTTCCGGAAGACAGATTTGAGAAGTTTATTTCCTGTACAGCATTTCTCTTAATAATCCCTGTCGTTGGAGTGTGGATTGTTGGTTTATTGTCGGCGTAAAAATTAATAATATCAAGAGGAACATCTTTTGTTCCTCTATTTCTCAAATAAATCTTACAATTACCGAAAACATCAATTTTGAGGTCTGCGCTCATTACATCAAACTGATGTTTTATTCCAATACCAATTTCTTCTTGGCTCGTATTTGTTATTGAGCGAAGTCCATAGTAAGCTATTGAAACAATTCCCACCGTTATTACGGCCAATAATATAACGGCAAATATAGGAATAATTCCTTTAAACATAATATAATCCCTCAAAACTTAAAGATTACGAATAAATAACTATATTCATTAGATATAGATGCTTCTATATGAAAAGTTATTACAATTCCTTTTAAATATTTCCTCTGGCCTTTTCCGCCTTAAGAATTCTTTTAATTGCAATAATGTAAGCGGCATCTCTCATAGTGAATGTTTCTGTTTTTTGTTCTTCATATAATTCATAAGTTTTATGAAATGCCTTATGCATTTTTTCTTTAAGAATTTCTTCCATAAATTTTTTTGAAAATATGTGCCCAACTCTGTTATTAACCCATTCGCAATAACTGACAATCACTCCCCCTGCATTAGCCAAAATATCTGGAATCACTATAATTCCTTTTTTTTGTAATATTTCTTCTCCTTCAGAAGTAACGGGCCCGTTGGCAAGTTCAAGAATATATTTTGCCTTTATATCATTGGCATTTTTTTCTGTTATCTGGTTTTCAAGAGCTGCAAGAATTAAAACATCTGTTTCGAGTTCCAACAGGTCCTTATTTGAAATTTTTGCATTAGAATAATAAATAACAGAACCTTTCTCTTTTTTGATTTTTATCATTTTTTCAATATCTATTCCTTCTTCATCATATATTCCTCCTTTACTATCACTAACTCCAATTATGCTATATCCTTGTTCATACAACATTTTTGCAACATTCATTCCGGCATTACCAAATCCTTGAATAACAACTCTCGTTTCTTCCGGTTTTTTATTCATTCTTTCAAGGAAAAGATTAAGAATTATTTCTCCTCCTCTTGAAGTGGCATCCTCTCTAAGTAAACATCCGCCAAGTTCAAAAGGTTTTCCAGTAATCATCCCAGGTTCATGTCTTCCTTCCATCTTCTCAAATTCATCGAGCATAAAACCCATTATTTGTTGGTTGGTATAAACATCCGGAGCGGGAATATCTTTATCCTGGCCCAATACTTCATGGAAATTTCTGATATATATTCTGCTTAATTTTTCAATTTCTTTTTCAGTTAATTCTTTTGGATCAACTCTAATTCCTCCTTTAGAACCTCCAAAAGGTAATTCGACCAGAGAAGTCTTCAGACTCATCCAGAAAGCAAGAGATTTTATTTCATCTTCTGAAACGTTTGGATGAAATCTTATTCCTCCCTTTCCGGGACCAAGAGAATCATTATGGACAATTCTCCACGCCTCATACGTTTTTCCATCTACTTCCAGTTCTTTTTTTATAATTCTCTTAAATTTCAGCAAGATCTCTATTTCTTTCTCACTTAAATTCATCAACTTTGAAATTTTTTCCAATCTTTTTTTTATATCTTCAAAGGTCATTTTATAAATAATATAAGTTTCTTTTTTAAATATAATTCGTAAATCTTCGCTCACAAATTAATAAGATAATATTTTGCGAAGGTAAAGAAAGATTATATTTCGGATTTAATTGGCAAAATTAAAAAAATAAAATATTACATTTATGCCTTGGTAGCTCAGCCGGTAGAGCGGCTGCCTCGTATTTGGGAATTAAAAAAGAGAAATAATCTGATAAGAAAGCAGCAGGTCGCGAGTAAGTGAAACAACCTAAGAGGTTGTTACTTCGAAATCAAGTCTCGCCCAAGGCTGTAAATTCCAATATTGATTTTTTATTTATAAATTGCTCTTTTCTAAAAAAGAAAATATATTCTCTATAATATAATTTATTCTGTTTTCTCTCCGCTGACTCCCCTGAAAATATTTCTTATCAGCACAATGTCTTCTATTGATTCCACAGAAGAATAAGGCACAATAACTCCTTTTTTCTCTCCTCCCAAGATCTCAGAAAGAAAAGTTCCCCTGAATGCTTCCACTACTAATGAAGTGACTCTGAATTTTGATAGATCTATCTTAAAATCCTTAACTTTTCCGCAATATCTTCCATCCAGTGTAAAAACATCTTTTCCAACAACTTCAGAAAAAGACTTCACATTTACTGCCATAATAATAACAATAAAGTATTTATTACTTATTTAAATGCTTATTTTCCAGAATTTTGGCTTTCATCAATCAAATTTTTTCCAAAAATTTCACGGTGTTTTTGCCAACTGCCTGCAGAATAAATAAATATATAGATAAATACCTTAATTATGGTGAAAATTTTTAGATATTTCAAAAAAAGTTTTGAAGTTTATAAAAGGAATTTTGTTCCAATAATTTTGAGTGTTTTGTTAATTGGAATTATTTGCGGATTATTCATAGGGTTGAGTATTTTCGCTCTTTTTGGTCCTAAAAATATTAGCACAATAGCGGAATCTTACAGGATGAGCGGAGAATTCACAGATTTTGAATCTCAGGAGTTTTCCGAATTCCTAAATTTACAAAATGTTGGTTTATTCCTGTTATTTATAATATTGGGAGGAATTACAGTAATATTTCTCCAGAGTGGTTTTTGGGGTGTTTGTTTTCATGGAATTAAAAAGAGAGTAACTATGAAAACTTTTTTTACTACAATCAGAAAAAGGGGCGTCTCTTATTTTTTGGCAATTCTGCTGGTTTTAATAATTTTTTTTGTAATATCTCTATTACTTAGTCTGCCTGCAAGTATTTTTCATCCCTTAATTCCTATTGCTCTCCTAATTTTAATATTGATAACACCCTTCTTTATTTTAATTTCTCCGGCAGTTATTTCTGGCAAAGGCGTAATTGAATCTTTGAAACAAAGTTTCAAACTTGGAAAAAAGTATTATTTTGATTTAATTTTATTGATTATTTTAATATATCTTTTTTCTCTTGTAAGTTTTATTCCAATAATTGGAAGTTTACTGATTTATTTTTTGATAAGTCCTTTATTTACTCTTGTAATTTGTTCTTTCTATATTGAAGCTTCTGTCAAACAAAAACCAAAAATGCAAATAAAGAAAAGTACACAAAAAAAAGGAACCAACAAATTAGTAAAAAAATCAAAACAGAAAAGAGAAGATAAGAGTAATAGAAAGAAATTGAAAGGGAAGAGAAAGTGATAATAGAATTTTTGGGTGGTTGCGAGGAAATAGGAAGAGAAGCCTTTTTGGTTAAAGATAAAAATACAAATGTTCTTTTAGAGTATGGAGTAGAATTGCAGCCAAATATAAAACTTCCGCTATTGCCGGCAGTAAAAATAGACGGCTTCTTTGTCTCCCACGCTCATCTTGACCATTCTGGAATGGTTCCATTGATTTACAAATTTCAAAATCCAACTTTATACGCAACTCCAGCAACTTTGGATTTAATGAATCTTCTATTAGAAGATTACATAAAAGTTGCTAATCTGACAAGGGGTTTTTCGGAATATCAAAAATACGATATTGCCAAGATGAATAAGCATTTCAAACCTTGTTCTTATAATCAGAAGTTTAAAATTGGCAAGTTGGTGGCTAAACTTTTTGATGCGAGCCATATTCCGGGATCGGCATCCATATATATTTCTGGTTCAAAATCAATCTTATACACCGGAGATATTAATACAATATCAACTTATCTGTTGGATTATAAAGAGATAAATTATCCAAAAATAGATTGTTTAATAACGGAATCAACTTACTCTGAGCGAGAACATCCGGACAGAAAAACAGAAGAAAAGAGATTTATAGAGAAAATTACAGAATATGAAAATGGTCTTGTATTGCTTCCAACTTTTGCAGTAGGGAGGGCGCAGGAATTGTTGCTGATGCTTTATTCAAATGGAATTAAAAGAGAAATTTATTTGGACGGAATGGCTCAGAAGGCATCAGATATTATTTTGTATTACAAAAAATACATAAAGAATTCCGACATTCTGAAAAAAGTTTTAAAGAAAGTAAATTTTGTAAGAATGAAGAAGCAAAGGGACAAAATAATCAAAAATGGAGGAATTGTTGTTACAACTTCCGGAATGCTTAATGGAGGTCCAATAGTATATTATCTGAAAAAAGTTAGAAACATGAAAAATACATGTCTGCTTATAACAGGATATCAGGCCCCGGGAACTCCCGGAGAGAAAATATTAAGGACCAGATATTTTGAAAATGAAGAAAACAAATTCAAAGTCAATATCGAAGTTCAGAAATTTGATTTTAGCGGTCATGCTGGCAGAAAAGAGTTATTTAATTTAATCAAAAAAATTTCTCCAAAAAAAGTAATTTGCGTTCATGGAGACAACACGAGAAAATTTGCAACGGAGATCACGAAGAAATTAGACATAGAAGCTTCTGCTCCAAAAATTGGAGAAAGCATTGAGATATAATTTTGGTTACTTAAAAGAAAATAATATTAAATTTTAATTGGGATAATTCCTAAATTCTCTCGGATCTTTTCCATCAATGGTAATTCTATAGGAAACACAAGAGCCGATTATCTGTCTAATTTTTGCTTCTTCCGAATCCCCCGGAATTTCCTTATTTCTAACGATTTCCTTTATTTTTTCTAATAGTATATCCCCAACTATGTCTGTCGGTTTTTCTTTTTTTGCAAGTTTCTCCAGATTTGCCGCCTTTTTTACCAGTTCCGCAACTGTTTCCATTTTATTATTATTTTTTAAATTATAATAATGAAAATTGTGGAAAATAAAGAAGATAAGATCGTTTTGGAGACTGAAGAGACCTCGACTTTACTCAATTTATTAGTTGACAGGCTCTGGAACGAGAAAGGAATAAAAAAAACCGCATATGGAAGCAAACATCCTTTTCTTGAGAAAATGCAATTGCTTGTAGAGGGGAAAAATATAAAAGAAGCAATTTTAAATGCTTGCGATTCAATAATTAAAGATTGCGATAAATTATTGAAGAAAATTTAGTTTTTTTATAAAACTTTTTTAATTTTTAACTTTTGCTGTGAAAATACAATATAATAAAACCAATATATTCTCTTGAAATGCTCGGGAAATTCTGCTCCTTATAATTAATCAATTTTTTCCAGAAATGTTTATAAAATCATTAAATAATTAATCACAGCAATCTTCGTCCAAAAAACCGACAAAGAAATAAATAAAATGGGCTCGAGGAGATTTGAATTCAGGGACAATCAAAAAACTCTCTCCTGACCTCCGCGATGTCAACGCGACGTCCTAACCAACTAGACCACGAGCCCATATAAATATTTAATTTTAAAATCTTATCTATTTTCTAAATAAAATCGCAGAGCGATTATACTATTATACTTTGTAAAGATATCAAATATTTCTATAAAAATAATTTTGATTGGGAACTGTTATTTATAATTACCTAATTATATAATTTTTATCTAATTTATGTTGGATGGAGATTTTGTTGAAATAGATTATATTGGAAAAATCAAGGATACCGGAGAGATATTCGATTTGACAGATGAAAAACTTGCAAAGGAAAAAGGAATTTACAATGAAAAAGTTAAATATGGCCCGGCAAAAATAATAGTCGGAGAGAATTTTGTAGTTAAGGGGCTGGATAAACTGCTGAAAAAAATGAAAGTGAATGAGGAAAAAGTTGAAACAATTAAACCAGAAGATGGTTTTGGAAACAGGGATGCAAAACTTGTAAAAGTTGTTTCCGAGATAGAATTAAAAAAACAAAAAATTACGCCTTTTCCCGGAATGGTTCTTGACTTTGGAGATGTGAAAGCGCGGGTTCAATCTGTTAATTCCGGCAGAGTTAGAATAGATTTTAATCATCCTCTCGCCGGGAGAGAGCTAGAATATAAAGTAAAAATTAACCGAAAAATTGAAGATAAAGAAGAAAAAGCAAAAGTAATTACAGAATTTTTTGGTGGCAAAGATTTAATTCCAAAAATTCTGGAAAATAAAATAGAGATCGAAGAGAAAAAAGAATTTCCAGAAAAAATAAAAAAGAAAATTGCGGAATTGATGAAAAAATATTTATCTGTGGAGAAAGTTGATTTTGTAAGGAGTTTTTAAGGCCTCTTTCTAAAAAAGATCTTTCACTTCAAACAATGATAAGTTCTGAAAGCAACTTATTAAATTAAATAAATAAACTTGCAGATATAAAAAAGAAAATCAGATATAAAAAAAGATTATACTTAAGAATTTTTATATAATTAAATTTAAATAAAGATTAAAGACTGGCTAAAATGGAAACAAACAGGAGAAACAAAGCAATTAGATGTGGCAGCCAGTATGGAAGTCTCAGTTCATATTCCGGCTTTCTTTCCCCAAATCTTTTGACTTTGCAGAAAATATAAATTGTCAGAATATACAGAGGAATTATAAAAAGAGTCCCCGTCCGTGATAAAACTTTCGTGAATAAACCTTCCGTG
>Ga0190306_1000437_pt1 | contig 14261 bp, 18 predicted proteins | sample 48700734_MG_FD_161657 | JGI IMG/M metagenome (GOLD analysis project Ga0190306, IMG submission 161657) | Hydrothermal vent sediment bacterial communities from Southern Trench, Guaymas Basin, Mexico - 4870-07-3-4_MG | ecosystem: Environmental > Aquatic > Marine > Hydrothermal vents > Sediment ... | reverse complement strand
TTTTAGCTCTCCTGTAACTACCCTTAAGTCACTAAGAGACAATTTCATGATCATATTGCATCATCATCGTTGTTAGTGCCAGTACTTATTAAACTTACGGTTCTTAAGGTAATTTGACAAAGTCAAGCTAAATACGGTAAGGAAATCACCCTATTGTGTTCGTTGTGTTCGGGTCCACAATACAATAAGAAAAGTTTTATAATATTGTAGCGGGAATAATCCAGCATGATAAAGAAGGAGATAATAAGCTATCAGTTTGGTGAGCGTATAAAGTCGGAGCTGATCATCGGCTCAAAGATGCTGGAAGCAGTAGAATCATTGGAGGCATGTGAATTGAAGGGAGCGAAGAAGGCGATGGATGCTTTCTTAGACGCCCTTGCAGTGGAGATAGGAATGGCATTGCGGGCAACAGGGCAGCCTGAGTTCGCAATGGTGGAGGAGAAGTTGAGAGATGCGAGGCGGAAGATAGAGGAGGCGGATTATCAGGAGGCACATGCTAACTTCGGCAGAGCGGTCTCCCATGCCACTACCGCATGTGATAAAACAGTGAGGACACTGATAGATATGAATTTGTGATCATCTTCATCTTTCATCTAAATGTAACAGTAAAGTAACAACAATAACAGTAACAGAATAGATTTAAATATAATAAAGTCTTCCTATTCCTAAGAATGGGAGGCTTCTTGGTGAGTTGAGGGTAAGTACGCTGGTTATCTGTGTAGACAGGGACAATGATATAGGGGAGAAGGCGGGCTTAGAAACGCCAATCCTGGGTAGAGAAGCGAGCATAGCAGCTGCTACCAGGCTTGGACTTGCAGATTCGGAAGATTCCGATATCAATGCGATATTCGAGGCGATAAGGGTGTACGATAGACTGAAATCAGAGAATGCCGGGTCGGTGGAGATTGCATTGATTGCTGGGGATAAGAATCTTGGAATTGTATCGGACAGGAAGATAGGCGAGGAGCTGGATAAAGTACTCTCCAGCCTGGAGGCTGAATCTGTAATACTCGTGAGTGATGGCGCAGAGGACGAATGTATCATACCTGTCATTCAGTCGCGGGTGAAGATAGATTCGGTACGAAGGGTGATTGTGAGGCAGAGTAAGCCGCTGGAGAGTACTTTTTATATGATGAAGAAGCTGATAGAGGAACCCGAGTTCTCACGTACTTTCCTGCCACCTGTAGGACTCTTACTCGTACTGTTAGCCATATCGTTACTGCTTGAGCTATCGGGTAAGGCGATGGGGATAATCCTGGGAGCCATTGGCATTTATGCACTGCTAAAGGGTCTGGGACGTGAGAGGCTGCTATGGGATTTGCTGGAGCTGATAAAACAGTCGCTATACAGTGGTAGAATATCCTTCGTCGCTTATATCTGCTCTATTGTGTTACTGCTTCTGGGTACATTCCAGGGTATGGTAGGCAGCTGGGATTACTACATGAAGAGGGATTCAGAGATAGGTGGGATTCTATTACCCGTTGTGGTCTTCGTCGAATATGCGATATGGTGGTATGTAGGTGCAGCATTAGCCCCTCTGACCGGTAAAATGCTGAATATGTTTATAGAGGGTGAGAGGGTGATAGCGCACTGGGCTATTATGTTCTCTATTATCGCCTCTGGAATTATTCTCTGGGGTGGTAGCAAGAGTGTACTGTTATTAAACGAAGGCAATTATCCAATGGCGTATCAGTCGCTCTTCTTCGCATTCCTTGGCGCGATTATCATCTCCCTCATGGGTGTTAAGATCTCTCATTATGCAAAAGCGGAAGTGAGCTTAAAGGCACAGGAGAGTAAGTGAAGAAGATATGACGAATGAGAAATGGATGAAGTTCTGTCCGCAATGCGGTAAAAGAACTGATGACCTGATTGATTCCTTATGCCGTGAGTGTTTCATACGTACCATACAATTGATTGAGCCCGGGGAGATGAAGGTGAGCGTGAGCATGTGCAAGAGGTGTGGTGCTTACTTCAGGGGCAGTGAGAGGACGAGTATAGAAGATGCTGTTGTTCATACAGTGTCAAGAGAGATAAGGAGGAGATATAAAAATAGACTGGAGCGCTGCATGGTGGAGGTGAACCAGATAGTTAGGAATAGCAGAAGAACGAGGGCGATAGTGACAGTGACTGTGAGAGCGGAGATAAGAGGTGTAACAGTAGAGCAGACGGGTGAGATAGAGGTAGATATAAAAACATGGACGTGTAATAGATGTAGCAGGATAGCAGGTGGTTATTACGCTGCTATAGTACAGATAAGAGCACAGAACAGGTTCCCTGCTGATGACGAACTCGCAACTGCGGTAGAAATCGCACAGTCTTCATTGAGTGGTGAGGAGTTCGTATCCAGGCAGCGGTTATTAAAAGAGGGGCTGGATATTTACGTCAGCAGCATGGAGTGTGGGCGCAGGATCTCACGTGCGATAGTGAAGCGATTGGGTGGCAATTTCACCGAGAGCCGGAGATTATACGGGCGTAAAGATGGCAGAAATATCTACAGGACTTCGTTTGCCGTCAGGCTGCCCGGGCTGAGAGAAGGCGAAGGCGACTTGAAAGAGAAGATGTAAACAGAGATACTTAACGACCTGCGCATATTCAGGTCTGGCGGTGGCACTTTCTTTGGATTGGGTAATATTTTCAAATCAAATTTCAAACCGGAGATATTTTTACAGGCTCATCCTGTACAAATCCACAGCTATCTGTTTCTTATCGCGCTTATGGAACCAGAATCTCCTTCTCAGGCTAAAAGATGTGGGAAACCGTGAGATTGTAGCGGGATGTACAAAAGTTCTTAAGAATGGTTCACTACCTGCATTATGTATGGTATATACAACCGATGCGATTTCAAAAGCCTTCTTCAGGAATACTCTATCTGCGTGCCTGTTTCCGCGCTGAGCCCCAAAAGGGGGATTCATCACCACTGTGTCACCTTTTGCATGCAACGTTCGTACATCGCATCGCCTGAATTCAACCTCAACACCCAGCTTCCGGCTATTCTCTATTGCCACCTCTATCGCATTCCTGTCGCGTTCTATACCTATCACCTCTTTTGCACCCAGTAGTTTCGCACCTATTGCCAGTATCCCATTCCCTGACCCCAGATCATAAACAGTACGATTTGCTATATCGCCGTGCAGGAGAGCGAGTATGAGCAATTCCGCAGCCAATGGCGGGGGTGTGCTATATTGCTCCTCAGCCACTGATGGATTCTCCACATCCTCTAACTGCTCCAGCAGAATCTCCAGTTGCTTCTTCATATCTACACCCATCTATGACCTTTGACCTTTGTCTCCTATGTCTATATCTAATCTAACTAATTATGTATATCGTATATTATTGGGTAATAGAATAAGAATAAGGAGATGAAGATAGAAGATAAGCATAGTGAGATATTGAGGATACTGGAAGAGAATGCAAGGCTGAGTAATAAGGAGATAGCAACTCTGGCGGGTTTGAAAGAATCGGAAGTGAAGAGCATTATTGAGGAGCTGGAGACTAAGGGGATAATAAGGAAGTATAAGGCGATAATAAACTATGAAAAAGCGGGTATAGAGGCAGTACAGGCATTGATAGATATAAAGGTCACACCGGAGCGGAGTACCGGCTATGATAGCATTGCAGAGCGGATATCGAAGTTCCCAGAAGTGAAGTCAGTGCGGCTGGTCTCGGGCGAATATGACCTCTCGGTGCTGGTGACGGGAAAGACGATGCGAGAAGTTGCATATTTCGTTGCAGAGAAGATAGCACCGCTTGAACAGGTTCGTAACACAGTGACGCATTTCTTATTGAAGACATATAAAGAGAATGGCGAGATGTATGAGGAGGAAGAGGAGGGGCGGAGGTTAAGAATAACACTGTAAGGTAAGACCAAGAACAAGAGTAAGAATTAGAATTCAACTCAACACTCAACCTCCCAGTTTGATTGCTGGTATCCAGTCGTCATACACGTTACCATTGACATCCCGGAACGAGGTACAATTTATGGTTCCATAAAGGTTAGTGAATGTATGGCGATGGATTATAAGGGGATAGGAGCCGGTGCGTATAGAGTAGTGGTAAGTGTGATTTGCGATTAGAGAGAAGGAATGGGGGAACTCAATGACGTGCCAATCGCTTTCGCTTTTATCCCTTCTGGCAGTTATGTTCCATGTGTCGTTCCACAGGGTTATTTCTTCTGAATGTCCACATGTGCCCGAGCATGGGTATGTAAAAAGTTTGGATATGTTGGTTATCGTTACAGAAGGCGTGATTGTACCCTCATGAACACCCGGTATACTCGGATAACTACAACTACTGAGAGTGGTGACGAAAGAAGTTGGTATGACTCTTATCCTACCATCAACAGTGATGAACGGCAATTCCTCACCATCCCCTGTCACTTCCACATCTGATAACCACAGTACGGAGGTACCGAAGTTGGTAGAGTTTGCAATCAGGGTGACGTAAGCAAATACGCCACGAGACGTGACTCGCTGGTCGTCATTGAAGAAACCGGTTATGGTAACTTTATCGTACTCTATTATAGATGCGAAGGAGGCTTTCGATTCCGGGAATAACTCTCCTTCTCTTATTTTCACCACGTGATCAAAGAGTGAAGGGTCAAAGTGTAGCTCAAGCTTTACACCTTTTATCGGCTCATGTGGTATAACGATTATCTTAGCGGTGAAGGTCTCACCAGAACGAACGGTACCCTCAACAGGTGAAACGATGACTACCGTTATGGGTTCAGTATGTATGGGTTCAGTATGAACAGATGAGGCAATTATTAGTATTATTAGCATTAGCGCAATTGTTGCTATTCTCATATTATCTATTACCCCTTATAGATTATAGATGACAATGAGGAGGAATAGAGTAGATGCGATGATAGCGAAGATAAAGGGGTGGAAAGAGAGGTTAACAATAGAGAAGGAGAATAAGAACAGGGCTGTTGAGACTAGGGTTACCAGCAGATGGTGGATGAGTTTCTCTTTCTGTGGTGTTACCACTTTTAGTTCCCGCTTCGGCTCCTTTACCTTTACCTTTGCCTTTACTTCCTGATTTACCACGTGCTTCTCTACCCGTTCTTTCTTCTTTTTATTATTGCCCTGCTCAGGAACAATCTCAACCATAAAGCTCTCCTTCACCGCACCGTAGCCTGTACTCACAGAGATCTCACCAAGTCCTGATTCTACACCTGCGTAGCTCTTCGGCAGTCGCACAATTGCCGCTATCTTCTCCTCATCTATCACATACACCTTGTCCTGGAGGAGCATCACTCTATCCGCTATCTCCTCACCGAGTGAGAAATGGAGATGTGAAGGTTCGCCATAATTGATGATGCGAATCTCAAAACTCGTCTCCTCTCCTACATTCAGTGGAATCTTGAGTACTTCATGTTCAAACTCTATCGAATTTTCTGCTCTACGGCTGAGATATATCCGCTGCTGTATCATGGATAGCGGTACGGATTTCCGTTGTCCATTCATTCGCGCAAGTCAGGAGGCAACAGATTTGGGATGCCATCCTCGATAGGGTATCGCTCATCACAATTGCGGCAGTATAAAATCCCTCTCACTACTTCGCCATTCTCATCCTCTTCCTCTATATTCAGCTCCAGATCGCCCTTGCATATCGGGCAGGCGAGTATATCCATCAGTTCTTTCTTCATCTCCTCTTCCTTTCTCTACTCTCTTCTCTTACTTTATTTATTTGTATTTGTTAGCCCTTATTTATATTATAAATATAGATTGCATTGCAGATCGCTTTGCCCTTATTCTGGTGGATATTAGATATTAGTAGCAGATTAAAGGAGTACAGCAAGGAGGAGAGGAGATGGGATGGCACGCCGGCTGGAAGTAATAGGCATAGAAGGGTTGCCTGAGATAAGAGAAGGAGATGACTTAGTGACGTTATTCATGAATGCACTCGATGAGATGGGGATAGAGATAGAGGATGGTGATGCTATTGTATTCACCTCGAAGATAATCTCGAAGAGCGAAGGGCGGGTTGTCTCACTTTCTGTGCTGCAAGTGAGTGAAGAAGCGATGAGGATTGCCAGAGCTACCGGAAAAGATCCACGCATTGTTCAGCTTATACTGGATGAGACGCGAGAGCTTGTGAGGGTGGCGCGGAACATGATAATAGTGGAGACGAGACATGGATTTGTATGTGCAAATGCAGGCGTTGATGAATCGAATGTGGAAGAGGATAAGGCGGTTCTGCTTCCAGAGGACCCTCAGGCGAGTGCTGCACAGCTCAGGCGAGAGATAGAGGAGAGGAGTGGAAAGAAGGTCGCTGTTCTGGTTTCCGATTCCTTTGGCAGGGCTTTCCGTGACGGTGTGACCGGGATATGCATAGGCGTCTCCGGTCTCCCGGCGTTGCTGGACCGGCGAGGCGAACTTGATAGATTCGGGAAGGTGGCGCGGATAACAAAGGAAGCAGTAGCAGATGAGGTATGTGCCGCTGCAAATCTCGTCATGGGTGAATTCAGGGAGGGTATACCCATAGTAATAGTGCGTGGAATGCATGGACTGGGTCTTGAAGGTAAAGGTGAAAGTGAAAGTGAATCAGGTATAAAAGAAGTTCTATTCAGCAAAGAGGAAGACCTCTTCAGGTGAATGATAGATAAATATAAGACTTAGCCATCTAAGTAATATCTGTTATAGAAATGGATTCTTATTTATCCTATCACCATATCTTATCTTAATGATGTTGCATGTTGCTATTCAAGGCGTTGAGCAGTAGAACAAGGATAGAGATGCTGAAACTGCTGATGAACGATAGCTACCACATATCGGGTCTGGCAAAGGCGCTGGGCATCTCAGTACCCGTAGCAGCGAAGCATACACGGATTCTGGAGGAGGCGGGACTGATAGAGAGCAAGAAGTACGGAAAGACGCAGGTACTGAATGTGAAGCGTGAGCGATTATATCAGGCGCTGGATGCTTTTAGTGAGCGCCATGAGATAGAGGTGAGCGAGGGAGCCAGTATATTAGAGGTATTAAAGGCGGTTGCAGGCGTTAAAATAAAGAAAATGGGTGATAAGGAGTTTCTTGTATCAATAGATGGGGAAAAGGGCTTTTATATCTATGAAGTGGACGGTAAATTACCCGATATACCAATAAACGAGTATAAAGTGGCTGGGGGTGAGGAGATAGAGATAAAGCGATTGGTGCCGGTGCTCAAGAAGAAGGTGAAGGTAAAGGTGAACGTAAACGTAAAAAATAAAGATAAAGAGTGCTGATGTGTGTAGCATCTGGTTGACTGCCGTACCTCCCGTTTAGCTTTCCACCTCATACAGTTGGAGTTGGCGGAAGTCATGGGTAGAGCTGCTCGTACAACAAAGCCTCTTTTATACAGCGATTAGCGTTTAACGTCTAACGTCTAACATAAACTTTACCTCGGATAATTTTGTTAGCAGGCTTTCCATGATACACAGCTTCGCGGGCAAAAGTTTCACCACACTGCGGGCATTTTAAATCGCCTTGTGTGTAATCTTCGACTATCCTGTCTTTGTAGCATTTTATCAATGAACCAAGACCTGCTTTTTGGTACTTGTAGAGTAAAGCATGACATTTAGCACAATAGACCTTTATTATATGTACCCTTCTCCTTTTTTTCTTTGTGGGCATAACGTTCCTCTTTTATAACCTAACCAAAACCTCCGTGGGCATCCCGGTGGCTATCGTATGATTATTCTCCCACCTTTAATGTCGCCTCCGTATATCTATCTGATCTATCTAATGCTTAACTTTAAGTGCCAGTGCTAATAATTATTGGGATAGCCTCTAAAAAGACTAAAAACTCAGGAGGTGAAGACGCTTATTTAATTGGGTTTTGGCTTGTAGATACCTGGATAGATATATTAAAAAAGGGATTGGGCTAATGGAGGCATTGATTAAAGAGGCAGGTCTGGAAGAGATCTATTATAAAGTAAAAGCAGGTAAGCGCCTTTTAAAAGAGGATGGCATAAGGCTCTATAATGCCCCCTTACTGGCAGTAGGCTACCTTGCAAACATTGTACGTGAGAGATTGCATGGAAAGAGGGCATACTATGTATACAATCAGCATATAAATTATAGCAATACCTGTATAAACCTGTGTAAATTCTGTGCATTTGGCAGGCCAAAGAACGATAAGAGGGCTTTTGTCCTCTCTCTGGAAGAGATAGAGAAAAAGATAAGGGAGAGGATAAGAGAGCCCATCCATGAGGTGCACATTGTTGGGGGGCTGAATCCTGGCCTACCATTTGATTACTACCTGGATATATTGCATTTAGTAAAAAAATTGAGGCCAGATGCCTGTATTAAGGCATATACTGCCGTAGAGATTGCCCATTTTTCAAAGATTACCGGAAAAACAATAGAGGAGGTATTAAAGGAGTTAAAGGGGGCAGGCCTCACTGCCCTACCAGGTGGAGGGGCAGAGGTATTTAGCCCCAGGGTGAGAAAATTGGTCTGTCCAAAAAAGATATCAGGGGAGAGGTGGTTAGAGATCTCAAAGATTGCCCACAGGTTGGGGATATTTACCAATGCAACACTTCTTTATGGACATGTAGAGACAATAGAGGAGAGGATTGACCACCTTCTGGCATTGAGGGAGGCACAGGATGAGACTGGTGGCTTTATCTGCTTTATACCACTCTCCTTTCACCCCAAAAATACAGGGCTCTCAAACCTCCCTGGCCCTACAGGAATAGACGACCTAAAGACTATAGCCATCTCCCGCCTTATATTGGATAATATCCCCCACATCAAGGCATATTGGATTATGCTTACCCCAAAGCTTGCTCAAATTTCCCTAAATTTCGGGGCAGACGACCTGGATGGCACAGTAATTGAGGAAAAGATTACCCATATGGCTGGTGCAGCATCTGAGCAATCCCTTACACGTAGTCAATTAGAAGGACTGATTAAAGAGGCAGGCTATCAACCTACTGAGAGGGATACACTTTTTAGAGTAGTAAATGCTTGATTTAAAGGACAAAATCTTATCGGGTGAGAGGATTAATAGAGAAGAGGGCATCTCCCTATTTAAATGGGATCTGCTTACTCTGGGACACCTGGCAAACTCTATAAGGCAGAGGATGCATACAGACCCCGTAGTTACCTATATTGTAGACAGGAATATAAACTATACAAATATCTGTATATCTGGGTGTAAATTCTGTGCATTTTGGAGGAAAAAGGGGGCAAAAGACGCCTATCTCCTCTCCTTTCAGGAACTCTCAAAGAAGATAGAAGAGACAATAGCTCTGGGTGGTATCCAAATCCTCCTCCAGGGGGGATTACACCCAGATCTTGGGATAGAATTTTATGAGGATATGCTTTCCTATATCAAGGGTCATTACCCCATCCATATCCATGGCCTCTCTGCCCCTGAGATTGCCCATATTGCAAAAAATTCAGGGCTTAGTATTGAGGAGACAATACTGCGTTTAAAGAGTGCGGGTCTGGACTCCATACCGGGAGGTGGGGCAGAGATATTAGTAGATAAGGTAAGGAAGGAGATATCGCCAGGGAAGTGCGATACATCTACCTGGCTTAAGGTTATGGAGATTGCCCATAAGATGGGTATAAAAACCACAGCTACCATGATGTTTGGACACATTGAGACATACGCAGATAGGGTTGAGCACATGCTAAAGATTAGGGCACTACAAGATAAGACCCATGGATTTACTGCCTTTATCCCCTGGACATTTCAGCCAAGGAATACTGCCTTAAATCATATAAGGGCAGTAGGGGCGGCAGAGTACCTAAAGACCCTTGCCATCTCAAGGATTGTACTGGACAATATCCCAAATATTCAGGCATCTTGGGTTACACAGGGGCCAAAGATTGGGCAGATATCCCTCTTTTTTGGTGCAAATGATATGGGAAGCCTGATGATAGAGGAAAATGTAGTAGCTGCAACTGGCGTTAGCTTTAGACTAAAAGAGGAGGAGATGAGGTATCTTATTGAAGATGCTGGTTTTAGGCCACAGAGAAGGAATATGAGATATGAATGGGTATAAGGAAGAATTCTTAATCTAATCATCTAATCTAATATCCATAGCTATATTTCTATTTTCCTATTCACCCCTCACAAGCAGCGATAAGAAATATGCCATTAGCGACCCAACACAACCCGAGACAAAAGCCCCGAGTATGAGAATTGGTGCCCATTTTGATGGTACCCACACGCCTGCATGAACTCCAATAGCCATCCAGGTAATCCCCAAACACGCTACATTACCGAGACCTCCGCCTGTTACAGTTACAACTCTAACTCTGGATTTGGATTTTGATTTAGATGCTGACGCTGTTGCTGTTAGCTCCACAATAATACCCATTGAAACCAGAGCCGCAATCGCATAAATGCCAAACCAGATAGGTGAAACGATTCCGTACCATGGTGTGATAATGATGCAAAAAGAAGCGATTAAAAGTGCAGTAACGATTCCCGCATATCTCTTTTTTATAATCACATGCGCTAACGCCACCCAGAATACGAATATGAACCCACCCAAGAAAGCCATTCCCGCCGCAGGTCCCGGTACGCCAAGCCATTGAGTAAATGCCTTTATCGGTAGATAGGTGTTCAGCATGGCACTGGCAAGGGCAAACAGGAGCATCAAAGAGAGCTCATATATCTCGAAATACGATTTTAGATACATCTCTTTTCTCTTTTCTCTCTTCTCTTTATCCCCACAAATATAAAAAATTAGCGGGTTTCGGCTTCATATTTTCCAATCCACCCGCCACACCTCTACTCTTTTTTCTTCTGCACTCACTTCTCACTTGCCAAGTATCTCGTACATCACTGGTATTGATATGGATTTGCCCGCGTTTATCTCGTTCAACAATGTTTTTATATCACCTTCTCTGTATTTCTTCCAGCCCCGTAGGTTCGGATCGCTGTCCATTCTGTTCAAAAGGCGTGTTAAAACAGCCTTCGCTTCGCTATTGTTCCCAACTCGCGAGTATGCACAGGCTAACCCGATATTACCCTCAACCCAGTAGTTCTCATGAGCGATTTCGCGATTCGCTATCTCTGGATGCTCCACTAAATACTTGAAATCATTTATCGCTTTGTCATATTCGCCGATGTCAAAATATGCTAAGCCCCGTTCGTAATATGCACCGGGAATGTCTGCAACCGCGGTTTCCTCTGATTCTATCATATCCGTGCACACGTTTATCGCTGCATCAATATGTTCCTCTGCTTCTTTATCTTTTCCCTGCTCCCTGTATATCTTGGCTAAAAATCGGTGCGCCTCGGCGACATAGCCAGAATCCGGGAAACTTTCTATTATCTCATTGCCATATTTTATCGCCTCGTCATACTTGCCAAGTTGATAAGCAGCTATCATTCCGGGCATAAGCGCTAAATCCTGTTCCTCCGAGCCTTCCGCCATCGAGATATACTCGGTAGCCAGTGAGTATGCCTCATCATATTTGCCGAGTTCAATGCAAACTGGTGCCTGATGCTCCAGCGCCGTGTCTATCCTTGCTAAATCAAGTGCTTTTTTGTAGCTCTCATAAGCTTTTTCTATTTCGCCCATGGCGAGATAAGTTCTGCCCATATTGGTATATACCGCTGCAACTCCTTCCACTCCGGCTTTGTTACGTATCCAATCTTTGGACTCAAGCGCTTTCTCATATTCCGGAATGACCTTTGTTGCCCTATCGGTGTACGAATCTACATACAGGTATAGAGCATTTCCTTTGCCAAAATGCGCCAATGCGTAATTCGGGTCTAACTCTAAGACCTTATTAAAATCTGCCATTGCATTATCGAATGCCTCCTGTTCATCTGTAAGTCCCGCTTCTATATACGTCTGACCCGGAAGTTTGTCGTAATGATGGAAGAAGCTATCAGTCGCATAACAAGCGCCACGATTGTAATACGCATCCACAAACCCCGGATTCAACTCAATTGCCCTGTTATAATACTCGATCGCCTTATCGTAGTCCCCTGCTTCCTGCGCCTCCACACCGAGATTGTAGTAATGCATGTATTGCGAACCGGTTGCCAGTGCATAAGCGGCAGCCCCAAGAGCTATAATCAGCCCTATTATGCAGACCGCAGCCACAATTTTAGCTCTGCTCTCTACCATTTTTCCTTGTTCTCCCTTATGGTGAGGGCTATTTTCCACCCTTACCCCTTTTAACGCTCCAGAAGCTCATGACCACACCGATAGCGAAAACTATCGCTGCCAGAACCTCGGGCCATACAAGTGCCAGATAGTCTCCAATTGTTGTCGCTCCCACCGTTACGCTCACTGGTACACACATCTTTCCATATCCCTCCCATCTTTTATTTTATGCATTTATTCCAAAAATATATAAACATATAAAACTATTATAAAAAGGATGTTACCATATGCATTTAGTGCAGACGGGATGTGTGCGCATGTTCCTGATGAACGCGGTTCTTGCCTTCAGAATGGTTTTAAAATTGTCATTGAGTGCATTTCCAAGGGAATAATCCGGGAGATAGCAGCAAGGTGTTACTTCGCCATTCCAGGCAACGAAAATGCTCCTCTTTACATAGATGCAGGGTAATATGTGCTCTCTCGGGAGATAAATCTTATATCGCTTCTCTTTGCTCAGTTTCTTCACTTCACTGAACAGCGTCTCTTCCTCATCCCTCGTTATGTATCGCACGTCAGGGTCCACTTTATATACATTAAAGAGTCTATGGAGGATTACTGCATCTATACCCAAATCTATGGCAGTTTCAATGAGCTCGGGAATTTCATCGTAATTATCACGGTATATGGTGATATCAAAATACGTCTTTGGGATACCCAAATTTCTATGCGACCGCTCGCTCAGGAGTTTCTCCAAACCCGTCTTGAATCTATCGAGAGAATCCATGCTGTAAATCCCGAAAGCGAGAGCATTCAAGCCCGAAGCGATGATGTCCCTCACGTGCTCTTCAACGAGTATGCCGTTGGTTGTGAGGTTGGTTATCACGCCACGCGATTTCGCATAGTTCAGCATATCAAACAATTCAGGGTTTAAGAGCGGCTCACCCCAGCCGTGCAGTCCGACATAGCGGAAATTGTAAGCGTCAAGTATGTGCTTGAAGTGTTCAAAAGAGAGAGAACCTTCCTTCTCTTCGAGGTGCCGCCTCATGCATATTTTACAGTTCAGGTTGCATTCCCTTGTGGGTTCTATTTGCAATGTCAGATAGCTGAATATTCGCTTGAGCATCTTCAGGTGCGGGAATAAAGAATAAAAAAAGAAAAAGGTAGGGGGAAGGGAAAGGGGGAAAGTATTCTCCGCTTACTTACTTCCCTACTCCTCTATCTTCTCAGTATTTCTATTTCGCCTTCTTAGCGGGTGGAAGAAGTTCAATGCGAAGATACTCCCGAGAACAGCGGCTCCTATAATCTGGCTCATCGCTATCGCCTGAGCTACTACTGCCCCACCCACCGTCGTTGCAGTTACACTTATTGGTGCACACATATTTTCTACATCACCCCACTTATTATCTATATTTTTGATATATTTAAGACTTTCGGTTTTTATCCCCTTTTTAGTTGTGTATTATTCTGATTTTAGATTGATCAGTATGATTAAAGGGACTATTTATTGTGAATAAGACATAAGAAAAAAAGAGAGGAGCGGGATTTTTAACTTTTAACTTATATCTTCTTCCTTCTCCTCGCGGCATACACGACAACACCTGCTATGGCTATGGCTGCTATGACATAGAGTCCAGGAATTGACGGCGTTACCTCTGCTGGTGTCGATACCGGTGTCGCTGTGGCTCCGGGCGCTGGCATGATGCCAAGTTCAACCAGCGGGTTTGCGCCTACTGCCATCCATCTGGCATTCATCGCTTTAACCGAGCCCTGATTTCCCAAATCTTTTACCATAAGTACGGAGATGTATTCCTCAGGCTTATGCTCCATGAGCACTACATCCGCTCTGAGTCGGGTCCACCACCATTTGTAGCTGCTAAAATCTTTGAGGTCCTTCCTGGTGAATCCACAGTCAGAGCAGGCTTTATTCCAGTCCCAACCCAGGACTATTGCTTTTGCCTCTCCTGTCTTGCCTATTTTTACGTATATCCCCGCTATGTTCCTGTACTCAGGAGGGAGCTTCTCGCTGGTACTGTCCGGGATATACATTACAGCCATACATCTCTTCCCCACGGTAGCGTCAAATATCTGCTGTAAGGCATCGTCCTTGCACCACGGTGGAACAGCCCAAACAATCCACTTTTCGCCTTTCTCCAGCGGATAGTGCTCGCGCAGGTATTCTGCTATAAAGTAACCACTCGTTAGT
>Ga0190306_1000435_pt1 | contig 14370 bp, 10 predicted proteins | sample 48700734_MG_FD_161657 | JGI IMG/M metagenome (GOLD analysis project Ga0190306, IMG submission 161657) | Hydrothermal vent sediment bacterial communities from Southern Trench, Guaymas Basin, Mexico - 4870-07-3-4_MG | ecosystem: Environmental > Aquatic > Marine > Hydrothermal vents > Sediment ... | reverse complement strand
AAGAGAGGCCAAAAAGGATAGCTATAGTCCCATTTGCCATTTATGGCCCCAAAAATGTTCATTATTTAAGAGAGGGTATCTGCGCAATGCTTGCCCCCCGCCTTAGATGGGAGGACAAAATAGAGGTAATTGAAAAAGACATTGTAGAAAAGGCTATTACTCAACAAAAAATCAAGGCCGTCCTAACAGAAGATCAAGCAAAGAAATTGTGTAGAAAATTAAATGCAGACTACATACTTTATGGAAGGATTAAAATCTCTAATGAAAAGGCAACTATAGAGGCAAGGTTATTGAATATAAAGGATGACTCAGTAAAGACCTTTCTTAAACAATCCAAAAAACCAGATGGCCTAATATCTAAGGTCCATGAATTGACAGAAGAGATCAACAAAAAGGTATTTGGGCGTCATATAATAAATGTAAAATCTCCTGATCCAAATAATTGGCCTAAAGAGGCATCAAGGCCAGATATTACTATAAATCCCCCTAAAGGAAAAAAGGCCTATAAGGTCAAATCCCTTCAGTGTTGGCACAGTTATCCACTTCCCTTAGAGACAAGGGGGATAGATGTTGGGGATATAGATGGAGATGGTAAAATGGAATTGACAATAATAGATGAGCATAACCTGTGGGTCTATCGATTCATAGATAATCGATTAGTAATGATAAAAAAGAGGGAGGTGCCTGAATACCTCCTTGTTGCTGTGGACCTATATGATTTGAATGGAGATAGAAGTGATGAAATAATCCTCTCCTGCCTTAAAGGGGATAAAGTGGCCTCTATGGTTCTATCATGGAAAGATGAAAAGTTATTAAGCATAGCAAAGGATATACCATGGTATATAAGGGTAATGCGTCTAACAAATGGGAAAAGACTGATTTTTGGGCAAAGGGGGGATAAAAGAGGTCTTTTTAGGCCAGGGATCTTTAGCCTTCATTGGAAGGGAGATGGGTTTGAATCAAGAGAGGAGATTTGCTCATTAAGTAATGCCAAGATATACAATTGTCTATTTTTAGAAAAGGGGCAATTGTTTATGTTAGACAATGAAAATTATTTGGTACTTTCTAGCAAGGATGGAGAAAGAGAGTGGAAGAGCAAAAGGCACTATCTTAAAGGTGAAACTATGGGTAGGATGCCTTTGATTGATTGGGACGGGGGGGCAGTTGTTTACCAAAACTATTGCAAAAATTTTACTAGTGAGGTAAATATCTTAAATCTTACAGAAATGGACATAAAATGGCGATCTCCAAGGCTTGCTGGTATTATTACAGATTGTCAAATAGGTGATATTGATAACGATGGAAGGGCTGAATTGGTATTTTCCCTCATAAGGCGGAATATGAATATACTTTCTAATAAAGGGAATACTATTATTGTAGCCTATGAATATTAGAGAAAACGTTAAGAAACTCCTTAATGAGATACCAAAGGGTATAGAATTGGTAGCTGCTGCAAAGACAAGGACGCCAGAAGAGGTACTTGAGGCAGTAGAGGCAGGGATAAGGATTGTGGGTGAAAACTATGTTCAAGAGGCAATCAGGGCAAGGGATGTGGTAGGGAATAGGGCAAGGTGGCATTTCATCGGTCACTTGCAGAAGAATAAGGTAAAAAAGGCGGTTTCCATATTTGATATGATAGAAACAGTAGATTCTTTTGAATTGGCAAAAGAGATAGATAAATATTGCAAAAGGGTAGGAAAGGTAATGCCTGTATTGATAGAGGTCAACAGTGGAAGGGAACCACAGAAGTTTGGAGTAATGCCAGAGGAGACAGAAGGATTGATAAGGGCTATCTCCAGATTTGATAACATAAAGGTAATGGGCCTAATGACCATGGGGCCCCGTTTTGGTGATCCAGAGGAATCAAGGCCTTATTTTAGGGAGACAAAGAGGATATTTGATAATTTAAAGAAGGCCCATATACCCAATGTGGAGATGAGGTACCTATCAATGGGCATGTCAAATTCATACCGCATCGCCATTGAAGAGGGCGCAAACATTGTAAGGATTGGCACAAAGATCTTTGGGGAGAGAAGATAGGCCTTTATAAGATGCCTGATAAGGAATTGCCAAAAGTTAGCATTGTCATCCCTGCTTATAATGAGGCTAAAGCTATAGGTATAGTGCTTGATGAGGTTAAAAAGGCAATGGACGGGCTTAAAACCTCCTATGAAATAATAGTAGTAGATGATTGCTCCCAGGATGGAACAGGGGATATAGCCAAAGGCAAAGGGGCCAAAGTAGTTAGACACCATAGAAATCAAGGCTCTGGTGCATCAAGAAGAAGTGGTATCTTAGCTGCTAAAGGTGATATTGTTGTTATGTTGGATGCCGATGGCAGTTATAATGCAAGTGATATCCCTGCTATACTTAGACCATTTCCAGAGGCCGACCAAGTAATTGGGGCAAGAAAGAAAGAAGCAGGAAGTTATCCTTTACTTAGAAAACCTGCAAAGTGGCTTATTTGTAAGCTTGCATGTCTTCTTACAAGGCAAGAGATCCCTGATTTAAATTCTGGCCTTAGGGCCGTAAAGAGAGAAATAATGCTCAAATTCTTACATCTTCTTCCAGATGGATTTTCCTGTGTAAGTACTATGACATTGGCCTTTCTTATGAATGGATTTAATGTATTATTTATACCATGTGAATATAGACCTAGAATAGGAAATTCAAAGTTTCATCCAATAAAGGATACCTATAATTATATCCTTACTGTTATTAGAATGGTTATGTACTTTGATCCTTTAAGGATATTTATGCCAATAAGCATTGTGATGGGCATTTTAGGATTTTTAAAGGGCATTTTTGATTTTTTTTTAACAGGAACACTTCAAGAATCTGATATTGTTCTCATACTTTTTTCTATGAACTTAGCTGCCATTGGAGTGTTAGGAGATATGTTGGCTAGGCAGGAAAAGGCAAAAATTCTTAAAAGGGATGAATGACAAAAAATTAGAACCTACTTATACCTCACTAGCACTTTCCCAAATACCACGCCTTTTAACCCTTTTAGATAGAAATCCTTCCTCTCCTACCTATGGTTGCTTTGATAGAAGATACTGGCTTGATAGAGTAAGAGATTTCCCTGATGCCTTGCCACAGATGGGGGCTTATCCTTTGGCATTTTGCTACCAGTATAATTTTAAAAATAATATATTTTTTAAGCAGCATTTGGTAAAAGATTGGGCATTGGCAGCAATTCTTTGGCTCTATAAAATTCAGCACAAAGATGGTTCCTTTGATGAGTTTTATCCTAATGAAAGGGGATGGGCTGGGCCAACAGCATTTGTCTTATACACTACCATTAGAACCCTTGAGACACTAGGGGAAGACATAGATAAAGTATTAGTGCCTAAGATTAGAGATATGGTAAGGAAGGCAGCTTTTTACTTGGCCAAATATAGAGAGATAGGGACCTTAGCAAATCATTATGCCATTGCCCTTTTGGCCCTCTATAAGGCAAAAAAGTGGCTAAAGGACAGTGACCTACAACCCTATATTGAGGACCTATTTAATGAAATAAGTCAACTCTTTTTTTCTGAGGGCTGGTTTTTAGAATATGATGGAGTTGACCCAGGTTACCTCACTGCTACTATAAGCTTTCTTTCCCGTCTTTGGCAAGAAGGATTTAAGAAGAATGAAATCTTTTCTATGCTTACTAAGTCTATAGAGTTTGCAAGTTATTTTATCTTTCCTGATGGTAGCTATGGTGGATGTATTGGAAGTAGAGGAACTCAGCATTTTTATCCATATGGATTTGAGCTACTTTCATCTAAACTGCAAAAGGCAACAAAAGTAGCATTATTTATGCGAAATTCTTTAAAAAATGGCAAAGGTGGAATTACACCTGATATTATGGCAGACCGTTACTTTGTCTATAGACTAGTAGAATATCTTGATACTTCCTTAGTTGCCAATCCTTGTCTAAAAGAGGATAAAGAAGTAAATTTGCCCTTTCAATTAAAAGGGATTTTTGAGATATTTAAGGAGGCAGGCATAGTAGTTAAGGCCACAGATAGATATTATTTTGTATGCAACTTTAAAAAAGGCGGGGTATTTAAGTTGGTAGAAAAAATGGGAGTTCATACAAAGTCTATAGCTGATGCTGGTATTAATACTGTGCTAAAAAATGGTACACTTTTGACCAGTCAGTGGATAGATAAAAAGTATAGTTTAGAAATAAAACAAGATAATATTTTTATAAATGGAAGGTTACATAAGTTACAAAAGCGCCTTTTTACACCATTTCGCTTTATTTTGTTTCGCCTTTTTTGTCTAGTAATTGGTATTCATCCCTCTTTTGCTAAAAAGGCAAAGGGCATTTTTCGTAAGATGCTAATTCTACGCTCTCCTTTATCTCAGACATTATTTAAAAGGACCATCAAATTGAATAATAATGAAGTAGAGGTAAAAGATGAAATAACTTTAAATGGTAAAGAAAAGCCCATTAAAGTCTTTTTTGGTGGGACTTTTAACAGCCGTTATGTTCCACAGTCTCGGTATTTTGAGCCCTTGGATTTATATTCTATGCCTATATCTTTAGATAGAGAAAAAATTAAAAAGCTTTATTTAAAAAGAAAATGTAAGGTTAAAAGATGTTTTCATTTTAAAGAAGATGGCAAATCTTTTACCTTTAAAGTGGAAATTTAGGCTCTTTTTAAGCCTTTGCTTAACTGTATTAATACTTTGGCAATTGGTAAAATTTGTTGGTTCTAAAGAATTATTTGCTGCTTTTAATGTAATTAAATTAAAATATGCCTTAATAGCCCTCCTTTTGAGCTTGAGTTTTCCTTTTATCTGTGCCCTACGCTGGCACTTTGTCTTAAGGGCTACAGGTCAGAGGATACCTATTTTAAATTGTTTGATTTTGATCATGGGGGCATGGCCACTTAATATATTTTTGCCTTCTAGGACAGGGGACTTTTTTAAGGTAGCCTTTGTTAGTAAAAGTAATTCAAAGAGCATGGTATTTGGTAGCATTGTAGCTGAAAAGATATTGGATGTTGGCTGTTTGGCCCTTATAGGCCTGCTTGGGGCTATAGCCATTAAAAACAAGACATTTGCCATTGTTTTTATTGGACTTTTGATCTTAGTAGCCATTTTAAATCAAGGACTATGGCTTTTTAAAAAGCTTCTTAGGGAAAATAAAAGCCCACTGTTGGATAAGGCAAATTTGGTTATTGAAGGTACAAATATTTTGTCTTCCTGCCCCAAATATGCTGCAATAGCTGCAAGCTTTTCATCTATAAACTGGTTTCTTTCAGTTGTGCAAGCATTGCTCTTCTTTAAGGCATTTGGTATAAATATCCCTTTAATAGAAACCGCTGCTAGACTTCCACTTAGTATTTTTATAGGAGTATTACCGATTACTTTAGCAGGGATTGGTACAAGAGATGCAGCTATGATCTTCTTCTTTAAGTCATTTGCACCAGCAGGGATCATATTAGGCGTAGCTATTCTCTATTCTCTATATAGCTATTTTCTTTATGCTACCTTGGGCATCCCCTTTTTTATTTATTTAGTCAACCGAAAAACTCTTTAGGAAGTATAACATAGACGAAATAGATGGTAAGTTTAGGTAAAAATGCAAAGAAACATGAATTTAAAATATTTGTAATAATTTTAAGTATCTTAGCAGGTTTTGCTTATAATAGTTATTATTTATTCAATACATACCACATAGATGATGATGCAAGGCAACATATATTTTGGACTTATAAATTTAAAGATAAAAGACTGTTTAAAAATGATTTTTTGGTTAATTTTTTTTCTTCACCTAAAATAGCTGTTTATGGTTGGAAGGCTTTATATTATGTTTTTTCTAAATTTTTTGACCCACTCTTTTTTAGCAAAATCTTACCCATTTTTCTGAATATCTTTTGTGTATTTTTTGTTTTTGAAATTGGCCTTAAGCTAAAAGATCAACAAACAGGATTTTTAAGCGCAATGCTCTTTTGCCTTTGTCTTACAAGACTGTTGCAAGGAGGATTCCAAAGAAGTTTTGCTTTGCCTTTTTTTGTTCTTTTCTTATATTGTTTATATGAAAAAAATTTCTGGCTGTGCGGAGTTTCTCTTCTGCTGCAAGCTTTATTTTATCCACCCATTATTTTAAATTCATTGACAATGATTCCATTTATTTTCATAAAAAATCGCACTATGGATACACAAATTATCAAAAAATCTTTTTTTCCTTTATCTATTTTTTTGAGTCTTGCTTTTATAATTGTTGCTTATCTGTATCTTTTTTATAAACCTGAATTTATTGGACGTAAATTCAGTTATAAAGAAGCAAAAACAATGGCTGAGTTTTGGGAAAATGGAAGGAGTGCATTTTTTAACAAGAATCCATTAATCTTTTATTTTGGTAAACCCTTTCATTATACAAGGAGTGGGCTTGGCATTTTTGAAAAACCAGAATTTGTTATTGTTTCTTTTTTAACATTTATGTATATCTTTTTTAAAAAAAGAAAATGGGTATTTCCCTCAATAATAATTTGGCTAATAATTAGCTCATTATTTCTTTTTATCCTTTCCCATATTTTTCTTTTTCACCTTTATCAACCAAGTAAATATACAAAATATACTATTCCTTTAGCTATAGTTTTTCTCCTTGCATATAACTTTCCAAATTTATCCACCCAGAGTTTAAAAAAACTGTTTGTATATGTATCATTATCATTTATTATTGCCTCATCTGCTGTGGGTTTTTTAAGCAAAAAAGACATTGATAAAGAAAAAATAGAACTTTACAAATTCCTTTCTTCTTTACCAAATGATGCTTTAATCGCATCTCATCCTTATCTAGCAAATGATATTCCTCTTTTTTCAAAGAGATCTGTTTTGGTAAATGAGGAACTTTCTATTGCTTGGTACAAAAATTACTACAAAGAAGTAAAAAGCAGAATTTATGATACATTTAAAATTATTTATGCAAAAAATTTAAATGAAGCAATTCCTATTATACAAAAATATAAGATTACCCATATCGTACTTTCATTTGAATATTTCAGCTCAGATTATCTAAGTAAAGAAAAGCTTTATTGGGCGCCATTTAATGATTTTTTAAAAAAACTTACAAGAAAAAGGGTCTTTTTATTTGCTGATAAAAGTGCCCCTTGGATTGTATTCTCAAATAAAAAATATTGGGTTGCAGAAACAAGGAAGATTAAAGTAGCACAAACTCAAAATGCAAGATAAAAAAAAGTTGTTATTTCTTATAGTTTCATTCTCTATCCTTATTCGCATCCCTTACCTTAACTGTCCGCTTTTTACAGATGAAGGGGGCTATGCTTATCAGGCATATTTTTGGATGGAAAAAGGAATTAATTTTTATAGATCTTACTTTTACATCATGCCTCCTGGTTTCCCTTTACTCTATGCCCTTATTTTTAAGACTTTAGGAATTAAGCCCTTAAATATAAGGTTATTTTTGGCTTTTTGGAATGCCACTGCTGTAATTTTTATCTATCTTACTACCAAAGGGCTATTTAGTGAAAAAATAGCCCTATTTTCTGCCTTTCTTTATAGCTGCCTTTCTTGGCTACCTTTAATAAAAGGCAATGTGGGAAAGGAAGTTTTTATGCTGTTGCCTACCAGCATTTCTTTATATTTTTATGTTTTATATCATGAAAATTTTAAAATCTGGCCACTATTTTTGGCAGGATTTTTCTCTTCTTTGGCGGTAGTTTTCAAACAATCTGCACTACCGCCATTAGCATGTCTTCTGATATTTATTTATATGGAAAGCCCTAAAAAATTTAAACACATATTGATTTTTTTGCTTTCAACTTCTTTACCTATTATATCTTGCATAATATTTGGCTGTGCAAGTTTAGGATTAAAAAATTTTTTATATTCTATTGTATTTTTTCGAGTAGGCACTAACTCCATATTCTCTGGCTACTGGTGGTATCATCCTTTAAGATTTTTATATTCTATAATTAAAACGGGTGTTATTTTTTGGTTAATTGCATTAATTTTAAGTAAAAAATTTATAAAAAAAGAATATTCTTTTTATTTTCTTATCTTTTATCTATTTTTTAGTTTTTTAGGTATTTTTTTAGGAGGAAATTGGTTTGACCACTACTATGTACAAATTTTACCATCTCTCTGTATATTGCTAGCAGTTGGATATATTAAAGTTTTTGAATCCAAAAGAAAAAGCTACATATTCAGTATTTCAGCCCTATTAATTTTACCATTTTTTATATATACCTTAGTTGCCTTAAATTATAACTACTGTCTAAGATTACCTGACTATAGCTTAACACCTAAAATAGCTGATTATTTGAAGAAAAATTCAAGTAGCACAGATACAATATATGCCTTTTTATACAGTGATTGGAGTGTTTATTTTTTGGCAAAAAGGATGGCTGCCTTTTTTTATCTTGCTAGGGACCAATTGTTATTTTTACCTAAAAACATTCTTCAATTTTTAAGATTTCTTAATTCTAACAAAAGGCCCAATTATCTCATCACTTATCCAGAAGAGAAAAGCATTAAGATTGTGAGGAAATACTGTGAAGTTCCAAAAGGTTTTATAAATAAAATAAAGAAGGGGTTTTCTGGAGGATTTAGGCCTTTTTGTAAACAATATCCTATCCAGATCTTTCTCGTTAAAAAGGTTTTTAGAGTTATCCCTAAATACTATAGGCCTGTAAAGACTATTTCTGCCAAAGGTGTCTCTGTTATTATTTGGAAAAGGAAATAATAAAATTATTGACAACTGATGGATAAAAAGTTAATTAAGCTCAAAAATGAAGCTTAATAATAAAAAATGGCTATTATCAATTATTTTATTTTCCATCCTTATCCGCATCCCTTATTTTAATTGCCCCCTGTTTATGGACGAAGGGGAATATGCCTATCAGGCATATCTTTGGCTAAATGAAGGTATAAACTTTTATAAATCTCACTTTTTTAATATGCTTCCTGGTTTTCCTCTAATTTATGCATTTATTTTTAAAACATTTGGCCCTAAAGCCCCTTCTCTTAGATTTTTTTTGGCCATATGGAATGCTGCTACAGTATTTTTTATTTATCTTATAGCAAAAAGACTGACCAATGAATCTATAGCCTTAATTTCTAGCTTCTTTTATGCCTGTTTCTCTGCCCTTCCTTTGATAAGGGGAAATATTGGGAAAGAAATATTTATGCTTTTACCCCTGACCATTTCCTTATATTTTTATATTTTATATTTATATAATGACAACCTTAAAAGATATGCATTATTTTTATCTGGATTTTTTTCTGGATTGGCAATAGTCTTTAAGCAATCCTGCTTGCCGCCTTGCGCCTTTTTCCTTATATTTATTTGTCTAAAAAGTCCCAATAAAATTAAGGATATATTTATATACCTACTTGGCTTAATTTTGCCTATTTTTTCTTGCTTTATCTATGGAAGTTTTTCCTTAGGTATAAAAGATTTTTTTTATTATACCATCTTTTGTCGTTTAAATAATGCCTCTATATTTTGTGGCCCTTGGTGGTATCATTTTTTGCGTTTTTTGCGTTCAATAATCAAATCAGGAATTATTTACTTGATTATACTTTTAATTTTAGGTATAAGGTTTATAAAAAAGGAATTTGTCTTTTATTTTCTTATTTTCTATTTGTTTTTTAATTTTTTAGGCATTAGTTTAGGAGGAAGCTGGTATGATCACTATTATGCCCAATTGTTACCTCCCCTTTGCATCTTATTGGGGTGGGAAATTTTTTATCTTTTGCAATCTAAAAAGATGATTAATATATTAGTTATTTTTATCTTGCTTATATTACCTTTTTTCCAATATGTTTTACTAAGTTTACACTTTGGTGGTTTTTGTTGTAAAAGCTTTTATCCTGAGTGCAACTTAACACCTAAAATAGTTAGCTATTTAGAAAAAAATTGTAACAATGCTAGTGAAATCTACGCATTTTTATATTCTGACCCTAGTATTTATTTTTTGTCTAAAAAAAGGAGTGCCCTACCTTATCTTTTTAAATCAGCTTTCCTTTTTTATCCTGAGCATATTAAAGAATTCACTAAACTTATTAAGTCTTCCAAAAGGCCTGATTATTTAATCACTTACTCCGAGGCAGAAAGTATTATAATTGCTAATAGAGTTTGTGAATTAAAAGGAAATATTTTTGATAAAATACAAACAGTTTTGTATGGAGATTTTAGGCCATTTTGCAAGGATTATCCTATCCAGATTTCGCTTATAAAACAGGTATTTAAAACAATCCCTAAATATTATATGCAAGTAGACAACATTTCATTTAGGGACACTATTACTAATATCTGGAAGAAAAAGACAGAAGAGAAAAATTAGCACCTCCTGTTCAGTGCAAACCTTGCACAAGATAGAAAAAGATTATAATTATAATTAATCAAAAGTAACAAATGGAGACAGAAAGAACTATAGTTATTATCCCCTCATATAATGAGGAGAAAAATATTCCTAAGGTTATAGAGGGCATTAAAAATTCTATTTCCAAGGCAGATATTGCTATTATTGATGATGGTTCATCTGATAACACCTCCCTTATTGCAAAATCCCTTGGCGCAGAGGTTATAAAATTGCCCTTTAATATGGGTTATGGGGTTGCACTGCAAACAGGATATAAGTATGCCTTGGAAAACAACTATGATTATATAGTCCAAATTGATGGGGATGGTCAACATGATCCTAGATATATTGAGGATATTCTGAGGGAATTAAAGAAGGAAAAGGTAGATTTGGTTATAGGCTCAAGATTTTTGGCCAATAAGAACCAAGTCCCCTTTTTCCGCCGTTTGGTGATACAGTTATTTGCCTCTATCGCCTCTTTTTTAACTGGCCACAAGATTACCGATCCATGTTCGGGCCTTAGGGTCATGAATAAAAAAATCACAAGATTTTTGGTAAAAGACATTTACCCTGAGGATTATCCTGATGCCGATTTAATTATAATCCTTCATCGGGCTGGACTCCGTATTAAAGAGATCCCAGTTAAGGTCTATCCAAATGTCCAAGGTAAAAGCATGCACAGCGGACTAAGGCCCCTTTATTATGTATACAAGATGTTTTTATCTGTACTTTTAACTCTATTCAGAAGGGACTACTAATGCCTTTAAGACAAAAAATTGTTGTTTTATCTATTGCCATTTTTATCTTTATATTGGTCCTTGAATTGGTACGAAGAAGAAAACTGCGGGAGGAGTATTCTCTATTATGGTTATTGACTAGTCTGGCTATGATCATCTTACCTATCCAGTATGACTGGTTAGTAAGGATTACCCACCTTATCGGTGCTGCCCTGCCAACTTCAACCCTATTTTTCTTTGGATTGATGTTTCTAATTATAATAAACATCCACTTCTCTGTAAAGATATCAAAATTAAGTAATCAAATAAAAAAACTCGCTCAAGAAAATGCCTTATTAAGGAACAGATTGGAGAAGATAGAAGATAGAGAAAAACAAAATAGTTAATAATTCTTGCTAAATGGCCAAAAAGGCAATCAAGATCTTAGGAATCCTTCTTGTTTTGGGATTGGCCCTTTTTATAAGGCTTAAGGACTTGCATCATTGGCAAAAATATAAACAATATTGCTATTATAAAGGTCAACCCCTACTTACTACCTTAGATGCCTATTATCATCTACGTTTGGCCAGGGATATAATCCAAGGGAATTACAAGGCCAAGGATGAAAAGAGGTGCCCTCCAGATTATATAGCCAGACCTAAGGTACCCCCTCTTCTAAGTATTTTGGCTGCCTATCTGTCGAAATTTTCAGGTCTATCCTTAAATTGGATAGGATTGCTCTTGCCCCCGATCCTGGGTTGTCTAGTAATCATCCCATGTTTTCTTTGGGGAAGTGCCTTTGGTGGTTATTTAACAGGCCTTGCCTCTTCATTACTAACCCTCACAGGTTACATCTATTATCACCGGACAAGGATAGGCTGGTTTGATACAGATATATTAAATGTATTTTTTATTTTTATAATCCCTTATTTTTTGTTACTCTATTGTAGAGAAAAAAATAAGAGGCGTTATTTTTATCTTTTTTCCTCTCTTGTCCTCTCTTTCATCTTTGTTTGGTGGTGGTATCCAGCCTGTTTCTTAGTTGGTTTCCTTGTCTTTATCCCTCTATTTACCTCTATATTCCTTTATAAAGAAAGTAAAGTTGAAATTGGCATAAAACTAGCAATCATATGCGCAATTATAGGTTTTATGATCCTTAAATACCATGGTATAAAAGAGATAATTCTATTTTTATCCAAAAGGCAAACTGAGACCAATTTTACAAATATAGCCGCCTCTATTTCGGAGTTAAAAAGACCCCCTTTTCAAAGGATAGTAAAGATGAGTAGTGGGCATATATCAATATTCATCCTTGGTCTCTTAGGATGGCTAGTACTCATGACAAAGCGATACAAAGAGACAACTTTCTTGTATGTACCCCTTTTTGTTGCCTCTTTTACCTTTTTATTTTCTCAGAGATTTATGATCTTTTTAATACCATTTATTGGTTTTGGCCTAGGATACATCGCCTACATTATCTCCAAAAGGATAGAAAAAAGACAATACCGTACATTGTTCTATCCCCTCCTTATTATAGGTATCTTTGCAAGCATCTTCCCTAGTGTTAGAAGAGATTGGACTACCAAGTTTTCACCCAAGATGCCGGCACCTGTTATAAAAGGCCTAGATTATATCAACAAAACGGCCCCACCTGATGCATTTATCTGGTGCTGGTGGGACTTGGGGTATACTGCCCAATACTGGGCAAATAGAGGGACATTTGTTGATGGTGGAACCCAAAACCCTGAGAGGACATTTTTTTCTGCCCTACCCCTAGCTACATCAAATTGGAATCTATCAGCTAATATAATTAAATTCCTCTCCTATCACGGAAAGAGTGGATTTAATAAGCTGGTCTCAAAATTTGGACAAGAAAGGGCTATAGATATCTTAAAAACTGTACTATCTGCCTCCCCTAATGAACAAAAAATGGTCTTAAAGAAAAGGAATCTTGAACCCAACAAATGGGAGCCCTTCTTTTTCCCAAAAAAGGTAAGAAAAATCTATTTAGTATTAGATGGGACATTGCCAGGGAAGGCATATTGGTGGTATTATTTTGGCAGTTGGGATATCAAGAGAAAAAAGGGAACACATCCAATCATCTTTCCTATAAGGAATTGTGAGATCAATAATAATCAAATTATCTCATCAGCTGGATTAAAAATAGATCTAAATACGGGTTTGGTTAGTTATAAAGGCAACCAACTTTTTTTAAAGGAATTACTGATATACAATATCAAGACAGGTAAGATACACAAGAGGTATTTTTTTATAAGGGATGGGCTTGTCTTTGAGTTTATCTCCCCTCTTAGAATCGGTTTTTTGGTCTCAGAGGGCTTTTATGAGTCTGTATTCAATAAGTTATTTATATTAAATATTTATCGCAAAGGACTTTTTAGGCCGATTTATAGTAAGTATATGTTTATCCAGGTCTGGGAGGTATTATAAATATTGTTTTGTGGATTTTATATCTTCCTTATTGCCTTTAAACGCAAAAGGTGGTCTGCCAATACAAGCCTTACCATGGCCTCACACACAGGCACTATCCTTGGAATGGCAGATACATCATGACGACCCTTTGTAGATATATTAGCAGGCCTGCCATAGATGTCTATAGTCCTTTGAGGCCTTTCAATAGAGGGGATAGGCTTAATGGCCGCCCGGATGATAATGTCATCCCCATTTGAGATGCCTGCCAAGATACCACCTGCATTGTTTGTCAAAAATCCATCTGGTGTAATCTCATCATTATTCTCAGAGCCCAATAGCTCTGCTGCCCTAAAACCTGAGCCAATCTCCACCCCCTTTACTGCCCCAATGGACATAATTGCCTTTGCCAGGTCTGCATCTAGCTTATCAAATACAGGCTCACCCAGACCAGGGGGACACCCCCTTGCCAATACCTCTACTACCCCACCAATGGAGTCCCCCATCCTCTTTACCTCTGAGATACGTTCTTCCATAAGTCTGTATACCTTCCTATCACAGCAAAAAAGTGGATTCTTATTGACAAAGTCTAGGTCTCTCTCCTTTGCCCAAATCCCACCCAGGGCAATGGTATATGCCATTACATCAATCCCCTCGGTGCTCAATACCTTCTTTGCAACTGCCCCAGCGGCCACCCTTGCTACCGTTTCCCTGCCAGATGCCCTTCCCCCTCCCCTATAGTCCCTTATCCCATATTTCTTAAGGTATGTAAAATCTCCATGTCCTGGGCGAAAAAGGTCTTTAATGGGCTCATATTTGCTACTGTCTACATCCTTATTGTATATTATCAATGTAATAGGGGTCCCAGTGGTCTTTCCTTCAAATGTCCCAGAGAG
>Ga0190306_1000434_pt1 | contig 14420 bp, 11 predicted proteins | sample 48700734_MG_FD_161657 | JGI IMG/M metagenome (GOLD analysis project Ga0190306, IMG submission 161657) | Hydrothermal vent sediment bacterial communities from Southern Trench, Guaymas Basin, Mexico - 4870-07-3-4_MG | ecosystem: Environmental > Aquatic > Marine > Hydrothermal vents > Sediment ... | reverse complement strand
TTTCTTTTTATTAATAATGCTCTTTACAATTGTTTGTTTCGGAATTGGTTTATCTGTTTATTTTTCCGTTTTATATCTGGTTGGAGTATTTTACATTATTGGTCTTTTGTTTTTAATAGTGATAATACGCCGTATAAGTTCAGTTTTTAGTGCTGCCGATAAAAAACAGAAACAGGAGTTGCTTAGTGAAAACAGGAAAAGGGAAAGTATAAATAAAAACCTGGAAGAAAGCAATCTAAGGATCAGACAGTATGAAGAACAGGTAAAAGAACAGCAGGATACTCTTTATAACCTGGTTTCTCTTATTATACAGTTTGACAGCGTTATTCCCATAGCAGAAAAACTGTCAGATATTGTTATTAAAAAAAGCGGTGAATCCATTCAGAATGCCACAGAGAAAATTTTTACAATTACCGACGAAAGCAGAAAAGTCGGAACAGATATTCAGACCCTTCTATCTAATATGAGTACCGGGGATAATAGTCTTGAAAATGATGTACAAAAGCTAATTAACGAGGCAGACGGGTTCAAAACCACTGTTGAGAATGTTAAAACACTCAGGAAAAGCTATACTGAAGATATGGAGGGCATTAAAAAAAATATCCATGAAGTAATAAAATTATCCGGCAGCATTTCTGATATTGCCGATCAAACAAATATTTTATCAATAAATGCCTCTATAGAAGCTGCCCGGGCAGGTAAAGCAGGAGCAGGTTTTGCTGTTATTGCCGGAGATATCCAGAAGCTCTCGAGAGGAATTAAAGACATTACTGTAAAAATAATTACAATGATAGAAGATATAGCATCTGTTACAGATTCATCATTCAGACGACAATCACAAACTCTGGGCAGTACAGTTGAAGTTTTACAGGAAGCACAGCTTGGTTTTCAGGGGATGACTGTCAAGCTGTCTCCACAAATTAAAAATATTGCCCTGTCTATAGGAAGATCAAAAGAATTGTCTGAAACTGTCAGTTCCAAACTGAATGAAATTACGGTATCTTTCCAGCATCAGGATGCGACAAGACAAATTATTGAGCATATTATTTTAGTTTTGAAAGAGGTCGCAAAGCAATTTAATACCAGGAATCTGAATATTAATCCAAATGAATTACCCGACAGGGCTTTGATTGAACAGGATATAATAAAAATGGCGCAAACATTTTTTACCGTAAGGGAAGAATGGCTTTCCATGGGTCTTGAACTAAACGAGGGAGGCAGTAAAGAGGGCAAACAAGGTGAAATTACTCTGTTTTAAGATAAATTTGGTTAATTTGTCTTCTGTATTATTAAAGTTTCCAGTTCTTTATACTCTTCCTTCATAACAGGAAAAAGAAGTTCTGCACTGCTTATGTCGCCCTCTTTTCCTGTTATTTCCAGTAATTTGGCTGTATTTGCTAATTTTTCGGCACTAATGTTTCCAGCTGCCCCCTTTAATGTATGAGCCTCTCTTTTTATATTTTCAAGATTTTTTTCTTCTATGGCGGTTTTAAGATTATTTACATGTTTTGGTATTGTTTCTATAAACAATGCAAGAATTTCAATTAAAAGTTCATTATTATTAGCTAATCTTCGGTTAAGAGATTCAAAATTTATCACTTTATCCATTTGATGCTCCTTTTAACAGATACTATAATAGAATTGGTCGAAATAAAAAAGCATCAAAGTACTTGAATTAAATTGCATTATAACAGATAATTTGTAATAATTCATTATAATTTGACTATGGAGAATCTCAATGGCTAAAAAAGTAATGTGTATTGACGACAGTAATACTATAAGAATGCTTGTAGAAAAGACTCTTGTCCCAGCGGGGTATGAAGTAGTGGGGGCGGAAAATGGCCAGGACGCTCTGGATAAACTTAACACAGATATAGAGCTTTTCATTGTGGATGTGAATATGCCGGTTATGGACGGATTTGAGTTTGTGGAACATTTAAAGAAGAAACCTGAGTATAAAGCCAAACCGATAATTTTTCTGACAACAGAGAGTTCGGCAGAAAGAAAAGAGAAGGGGAAGGTTCTTGGTATAAACGGCTGGGTTGTCAAGCCCTTTGAACCGACTTCCTTCCTTAAAGTTATCAACATGCTTGCCAATTAGTTTATGAACGGGTCTGTGCCTGTAATTCTTATTGTTGATGATGTAAAAACAAATTTACTTATTTTAAGAACCATACTCGAAAAAGAAGGTTTTCGTGTTCTGGAAGCAGATAATGGAATATCTGCCAGGGAATCAGCTCTTGCTAATGTTCCAGATTTAATATTACTCGACATTATGATGCCCGGAGAGGATGGTTTTGAGACATGTTCAAAACTTAAAGCTGAAACTGCAACTTCCGGTATTCCCGTTCTCTTTATATCTGCACTAAGTGATATTAATAAGAAAGTTAAAGGTTTCGATGTAGGGGCTGTAGACTATATAACAAAACCATTTGAAAATGCAGAAGTTCTTATCAGGACAAAACTTCATCTTAGGTTGAGCAATGCTCAAAAAATACTTATAGAAGATCAACGGAACAGATTGAAACAACTGACGAAGGCTCAGCAGGAAATTCTTGTAAAACCTGAGGATCTTCCTAATGCAAAATTTGCAGTTAAATATCTGCCTGTACTGGAAGCCGGAGGTGATTTCTACGATGTAATCTCCTTTAGTAAAGATATTATTGGGTATTTTTGCGCAGATGTCAGCGGTCACAATTTGGGCTCATCTCTTGCAACATCAGCTTTCAAAGCACTGATTCACCAGAATTCAGGCTTATTGTATCCTCCTGAAGAAACTCTTAACATTGTAAACAGTGTTCTTGGAACAGTTTTAAGTGAAGGTATATATCTTACAGCTGTTTATGTCCTGTTAAACAGGCGGAAGAAAGTTATAAAGATTGCAAGTGCCGGTCACCCCCCGCTTATCTATTTCCCTGTAGATGAAAAACCCTTTCCTGTAGAAACTTCGGGAGATGTTATTGGTATGTTTGATAATATTGTTATTGAAGTAAAAGAGTTAAGGGTAAAGAAGGGAGACAGATTTTTCCTGTACACCGATGGTATTATTGAGGAAGATGAAAGCGGAAAGATTACGAGAGCTGCAGGGCTGCTGGGACTATTAACCCGGATTGCAAAAACAAGAAAGCTCTCTCTTGAGAATTCCATCGAAAATATAATGAGAGACCTATTCCCGTCCGGTAAAACAGCAGATGATGACATACTTCTAATGGGAGTAGAGGTTTAAGTTTGGAACTGAAATTGGAGGTTAATATCAAAGCAACATTACAAAATATTGATAGTTTCTGTAACAAAGCAGAAAAGCTTTTAAGGGAAAATAATCTTGACAACTACGTTTTTTCTGTTCAAATGCTTCTTAGAGAGGCTTTAACGAATGCAGTGGTTCACGGATGTAGAATGGATCCTGATCTTGAAATAAAAAGTTGCTTTAAAATATTTGAAGATTGTATTACAATAGTTGTTGAAGATTCCGGGGACGGTTTTGACTGGAAACTTCGAAAGAATAAAGAATATGCTCTTTCATCAGATTCGGGACGGGGACTTCTTATTTTAGATAAGTATGCAAGTGAATATGAATATAATGAAACTGGAAATATAGTTAGAATTAAAATGAAAATTGTTTAGAAGGAGTATGATCATGAGTACTGGCAGTATAGAGAAAGATGGGGACAAGGCAGTATTAACACTCAAAAAGGATCTTGTTGCATCGACTGTAAATGATCTGCGAACGATAATTCAGGAAACAATTAAAGATGGAGTAAAGAGTATATCCATAAATATGACCGGAATATCTGTGGTGGATTCTATGGGTATAGGTCTTCTTATTTCAACACAAAACTCTTTGGCAAAGGTTGATGGATCACTTGAAATAGTAAATGTTTCAGCTGATATTATGGATCTTTTTCAGAGTATGAGGCTGGATCAGCATTTTACACTGAAAGGAGAATAAAATGTCAGCAATTGATATGAACGATGAAACTCTGATAACCTATCTTGAGGAATCCAGGGAACATCTTGCAGATATTGAAACCAATCTTTTAAATATAGAAGATGGCGGAGCTGATATTGATGAAGAGCTTGTTAACACTGTTTTTAGAGCCGCACACTCCATAAAGGGCGGAGCTGGTTTTTTTGATCTGTCAAAAATACGTGATCTTGGACATAAAATTGAAAATGTTCTTGATATGATCCGCAGCCGTGAAATGGTTCCTACACCGGAGATTATAAATATACTTCTTCTCTCTTTTGATAAATTACGTGAGATGATAAATAGCCCGGCGACCAGCAATGATGCTGATATAAATGAATTTGTGGAAGCTCTTATTAATCTTACGTCCGAAACTTTACCAGAGGGTAAGAAGGAAACTGTCAGAACTATGATAGACATTAATCTATCTGATGGGCGTACCATTATGCAGATGACAGAGTTTGATTATAATCAGACAGTTTCTCACAATAATTATATATATCTTGTAGAGTTCGACCTTATGCACGATCTCCAGAGCAGGGGTATTGCTCCGCTGGATTTTTACAACTCACTTGTCGGAGTTGGAACAATTGAGAATTATGTTACTGATTTTGAAGCAGTTGGTACTCTGGATGATCGAATAATAAATCGAATTCCGGTCTATATTCTTTTTTCGACTATTCTCAAACCCGAAAAGGTGGTTACTCTTTTTGATGTGGAGGATTCGAGAATTACAGTTATTTATTCACCTGAAAATACTGCAGTTCCTGTGCCGGCACCTCCGCAAATTTCTGCTGAGCCTAATCTGCCCGAAAGTCCTATAGTGGAGCCCGTTTTTACACCGGTGTCCGAACCCGTCCAGGAGCCGCTTCCTGTATCGGTATCTGCTTCTGAACCTGCTGTTCAGGAACCTGCTCCTGTGCCTGCACAGGTAGTGAAACCTAAACCTGATGTTAAAGAGGCTGCTAAGGTAAGTTCAGCCAGTGGAAAATCTGCTGCTGCCCATACTCCGGAAGCTTCCAGTACTCTTAGGGTAAAAGTGAACCTTCTGGAACAGCTAATGACTTTGGCCGGAGAACTGGTTTTGGGTAGAAATGAGCTTGAAGAGTCCATTAACCAGAACGATATGAAAGCAATAACATCCGGGGGACAGCGTATAAGCCAGGTTACATCAGAACTTCAGGAAGCAATTATGCTTACCCGCATGCAGGATATCGGATCTATTTTGAATAAGTTTCCGAGAGTTGTAAGGGATATGTCCAGACAGCTTAACAAGCAGATAAATCTAAAGATTGTAGGTAAAGAGGTTGAGCTTGATAAAACCCTGCTGGAGGGCTTGAATGATCCTTTAACTCATATGATTCGTAATTCGGTTGACCATGGAATTGAGTCCCCTGAAGACAGGATCCGGGCTGGGAAAAATTCAATCGGTGAAATAGCTATAAGAGCTTATCATGAAGCCGGTCAGGTAATAATTGAGATTGTGGATGACGGAAAGGGTATTGATGGAGACAAAATTGCAGAAAAAGCAATTCTTAACGGTCAGATAACCCAGCGCGAAGTTGACGCCATGTCTTCAAAAGCAAAAACAGAATTAATCCTTTTACCGGGCTTGTCAACTGCGGAAAAAATTACCGATGTTTCCGGCCGGGGTGTCGGGATGGATGTTGTAAAAAGCAATCTGGATAAGCTTGGCGGAACAATGGATATTGAGTCTGTTAAAGGGAAAGGCTCGGTTTTTCGTATAAAACTGCCCCTTACACTGGCAATTATCCCATCTCTTCTGGTTTCTGTAAATAACGAAAGTTTTGCAGTTCCCCAGCTTAATGTGGAAGAACTTTTAAGGATAAAGCCAGAGGATGTTAAAGATAATGTAGAACGTCTTGGGACAACGGAAGTTCTCAACCTCCGGGGGAGGCTTATTCCTCTGGTTTTTCTTTCTGATGTTCTGGGAATTAAATCGACCTATATTGATCCTGAAACCGAGGAAAAGAAAACCGATCGTCGAAAACAGGCTATTGACCGCCGGGCGGATAATGAAGATAAGAGTGAAACAATTTATGACGAAGTCCGTACGGGAAAGGATCGCCGCTACCATGCCGGAAGCGTTTTAAATATTGTTATAGTGGCATCCGGAAATATTTCCTTTGGAATCCTTGTGGACACCCTGCATGAAAGTATGGAGATTGTTGTCAAACCACTGGGCCGGCACTTAAAAAATTGTCATGAATATGCAGGTGCAACCATTATGGGGGACGGCAGTGTGGCACTTATCCTGGATATTGCAGGAATTGCGGATATGCTTAAAATGTCTGCTGTAAGTAGTACCATAAGAGAGAAGGAATCGGATAAACAGGAAAAAACTAAATCCGGAGAGGAGAAGCAGTCTTATCTTCTTTTTAGAAATTCACCGAAAGAATACTGTGCCATGCCTCTGGAGCTGGTCGGCAGGGTTGAGCATATTGATGGTTCCCAAATTGAGATGGTTGGCGGAAAACGGATAATGCAGTATATGGGAAAGGGGCTGCCTCTTATTCGTCTGGAAGATGCCGCTCAGTGTGGAAACCTTACGGATGAGGATCTTGCAGTAATTGTTTTTAGTGCCTATGGAAGGGAAATCGGCCTTCTTGCCATGCGCCCTGTGGACTTTATTGAAAAAGAGATGCTTGTTGACCATAGCTCTCTTCGTCAGCAGGGAATAATGGGTTCGGTTATTATAGGTGACAGAACAACAATGATTCTTGATGTATATGAAATTGTTGAAGCTATCTATCCGGAATGGGTCGGGGATAAATCTATTTCTTCCCATGAAAAAGTAAATAATGACGTGGAACAAGCTCTGGTTCTGGTAGCAGAGGATTCAGCTTTTTTTCGAAAACAGGTAGTCAAGTATATAGAAGAAGCAGGATATCAGGTTATTGCAGGAGAGGACGGAGAAGCAGCCTGGAAATTGCTTGTGGAAAGTGAGAAGAAGGTGGAGCTTCTGGTAACTGATATAGAAATGCCCAATCTGGATGGATACGGTCTGGTAACAAGGGTCAGAGCTGATAGTAAATACTCAGATTTGCCTGTAATAGCAGTTACATCTCTTGCGGGAGATGAGAATATGGCAAAAGGTAAGGCTGTGGGAATAAATGAATACCAGGTAAAACTGGATAAAGAGATGCTGCTGGAAAGCATAAATAGAATTATTACGAACAAAAAATAGCAAAAGGAGATTATAGTTATGGCCGAGAACGGGAAAGTTTCATTTATAAACAGTATTGGTGGGAAAATCCTTATTGTTTTTACTTTATTAACTACTGCAACTATTGTTGCTTTAGCACTGATCAGTCTGACCAGAACATCTAAGGCACTTTCAGATGCGGCTTCAAACCAGTTAGCTGCGATTAGAACGATCAAGGAGAAACAGATAACATATCTGTTCGACAGATTCATGTCTGATGTCGAAGTTGTTGCAGGTACTTCTGATGTGCTTACATCCATCGAACATTTTATTCTATATCATCAGGAAATGGAAATACAGGCAACGGCTCCATACGATATGAGCAGTTCCGCGGAAGGTCTTACAAGAACCTACGATGAAATATATTCCGAAGCCAATAATTTGTTAAAAAAATATGCGGAAATATATGGCTACTACGATGTCTTTCTTCTCTGTGCTAAGCATGGACATGTAATGTATTCCTCGGCAAAGGAAGCTGACCTGGGAGAAAACCTGAGTGCAGGTCAATATAAGGACAGCGGCCTTGCCGAGGTTTGGAAGAAAGCCCTTTCCGAGGATAAAGCTGTACTGGTTGATATTTCAGCCTATGCTCCCTCTAATGGCGCCCCTGCAATGTTTGCTGGTGCTCCCATTAAGAAAGATGGCGAGACTATAGGTGTGTTTGCAATACAGATTCCTTTTAATCAGATTAACAATATTATGCAGGAACGTACAGGCATGGGGAACACAGGTGAAACCTATCTTGTAGGAAAAGATAAACTTATGCGTTCTGATTCCTTTCTGGATCCTGATGGTCATTCTCTGTTGGCTTCTATGGCCGGTACTGTCAAGACTAACGGTGTAGATACTGAGGCCGTAAGGTCTGCATTAAAAGGGGAATCGGACACACGGCTAATTGCAGGTTATAATGGTAACCCTGTATTCTCCTCCTGGGATAATATATCTTTCGGAGGTATAACCTGGACTGTTATAGCGGAAATTGATAAAGCTGAGGTTGATATTCCGATTAATCAGATTATAATTTTTATACTTATTGCAGCAGTCATAATTTTTATAATTGTCATTATTGTAACAATATTCTTTAGCAGGGGACTGACAACCCCTCTAAAGGCCGGAGTAGAATTTGCGAACCAGATAGCTTCGAAAGACCTTACAGCCCTTATTGACAGGAAATATCTGTCCAGAAAGGATGAAATTGGGAAGCTTTCGGTAGCTCTGATAGACATGAGAGACTCCATTAAAGGTATGATGGGTGAAATGAGTACAGGTATGGGTTCCCTTGCGGCTGCATCGACAGAGCTGCTTTCAATATCCGAAGATATGGCTAAAGGCACAAACCTGACTACAGAAAAAGCCAGTACAGTAGCTGCGGCCTCGGAAGAACTAAATGCAAACGCAACTTCCGTAGCAGCCGGTATGGAACAGTCTTCTACAAATCTTAACTCTGTAGCATCTGCAACAGAGGAGATGACAGCTACAATAGGTCAAATAGCTCAGAATACTGAGAGTGCCAGAAACATTACTGCACAAGCCGTTGACCAGTCCAAACAGGTAACCGAACTAATGGATGCACTTGGTGCATCAGCAAACGAGATTGGTAAGGTAACAGAAACTATAACAAGTATTTCGGATCAGACAAATCTACTTGCTCTTAATGCAACAATCGAGGCCGCCAGGGCAGGAGCTGCAGGTAAGGGTTTTGCCGTAGTAGCCAGTGAAATAAAAGAACTGGCAAAACAGACAGCAGCCGCAACAGAGGACATTAGAGAAAAAATAGACGGGATCCAAACGTCAACCAATAATTCTATAGTGGATATTAAAAAAATTACCGAGATTATACAGAATGTTAACGATTATGTAACAACCATTGCAGCTGCCGTAGAGGAGCAGTCAGTTACAACGAAGGATATTTCCGATAACATGGGTCAGGCCTCTTCAGCTGTACAGGATGCAACGGAACGTACTGCCCAGAACTCCACAGTTTCCCGGGATATTGCAAAGGAAATTGCCGAGGTGTCAACATCTACAGATGAGATGGCTGTAGCAGGCAGACAGGTTGCAGAAAGCGCAAAAGAACTTTCCAGTCTGTCTGAAAGATTAAAAGCAATGGTGGAGCAGTATAAAGTTGATGAGACTCATGGAGTTAAGCTGAGCTAATGAAAAACTTAGAAAGTAATACTCTAATTTCAACATTCTTTCTTGGTGAGACAGTATGGGGGCTGGATACTCTGGATACCCAGGAGGTTATAAGGGTTTCGGAGATTACAAAAGTAAATAATGCGGAGAATTATATAATTGGTATAATAAATCTACGTGGAAAGATAGTAACCGTTATTGATTTAAGCAGCAAACTTGGTCTCGGATCCAGCTCTATAAGTGACGCCAGTAAAATCATTATCGTTGAATGGATGGGTGAATATATTGGTCTATTAATTGATTCAATATCGGATGTAATTGATATAGAAAAAAAATCTCTTACCTCTGCCCCTTCCTCCATGAATGGCACCCGGGGAGGGTATATTGACAGTGTCTATCAGGCTGGTCAGCAGCTTATTGCAATACTCAATATCAAGGCAGTTCTTGAAGTTTCTAACGAGGGGAGAGAGTAATACATACTATGAGGGTTTTAGTTGTAGATGACACAATAGTTTTTAGAAAAATAATAAGTGATGCCCTGGAAGAGATCCCCGGTGTGGAAGTAGTTGGAAAAGCCGGAAACGGAAAAATGGCTCTTGTGAGAATAAAAGATCTGCATCCGGATATTATTACCCTGGATATAGAAATGCCGGAAATGAATGGTATCGAAGTTCTGGAAGTTATTAAAAGAGAGAAAATTGATGTCGGTGTAATAGTATTGAGTGCAGTAACAGTTAAGGGAGGAGACATGACTGTTAAGGCTCTTCAGTTGGGAGCATTTGACTTTATTACAAAACCTGAAAGTGGAACTGTTGCAGAAAACAGAATTGCAATTATAGATATGCTGACTCCGATAATTAGCGGATGGAACCAAAAAAATAAGCAGAAAATTAAACAGGAAAAAAGTCATACAGTAAAACCTGTTTCCTCACAAAGTGTTATCTCCGGGAATAGACCTGTTTACGGGGCTAAGGCTGCTGCCTATACCCCTTCTTCATTAGTTGACCTGGGAACTTATATACATAAAATACCCTTTCTGAAAAAACCGGAGATAGTTGTTATTGGAGTTTCAACAGGAGGTCCTGCAGCTTTGGGAGATATGCTTCCTAAAATATCCGCAGATATTGGTGTTCCTATATTGATAGTTCAGCATATGCCGCCTTTATTTACCCAATCTCTTGCAAAGAGTTTGAATAATAAATGTCAGATAAATGTGAAAGAGGCTCAGGAGGGTGAAAAACTTGTTCCTGGCACTGCATATATTGCTCCGGGTGGTAAACAAATGAAAATTTCTCCTACTGCTGTCGGGAATAATCATATTATTCGCATAACAGATGACCCTCCTGAAAACAATTGTAAACCTGCTGTTGACTACATGTTCAGGTCTGTGGTTTCTCATTTCCCAGGTAAAATTACAGCTGTTGTGATGACCGGTATGGGAAGTGATGGTACCATAGGAATGCGGCTTATCAAGAGGCATGGTGGAATAAACATTGTCCAGGATGAGTCAAGTTGTGTTGTTTACGGGATGCCTATGGAGGTAGTCAAAGCAGGTGCTGCAGACCTTGTGCTGCCTCTGGATATGATTGCTCCGGCAATTGAGGAAACACTTCAGGGAGCGGTCGGTTAGGTGGCTTCTGTTAAGGTAACGCCGGATGAACTGGCTTTATTTTCTAAATATATAAGTGATATTTCCGGTATTCATCTGGATACCAGTAAGGGTTATCTATTGGAAACACGCCTTGTTTCCATGTTAAGGGATACTGGTTCTGCAAGTTTTAAAGAACTTTACAATAAAATACGTGCTGATTTTTCGAAGAAACTTGAAAGTAGACTACTGGATGCAATGACCACAAACGAAACTTTGTTTTTTCGTGACAGAGCTCCATTTGATCTTCTACAGCATAAAATAATACCGGATTTAATTGACCGCAGAGTTCCCGGTGCAGATATAAACAAGACTCCCCTTACTTTAAAAATATGGAGTGCTGCCTGCTCCACTGGCCAGGAGGTTTACAGTATTGGTATTGTCTTAAAAGAACTGCTTGGAGATATTACCAAACACAATGTGACTATTCTGGGAACTGACATTTCTGATGATGCTGTTACCAGAGCAAGCTATGGTTATTTTAACTGGGTGGAGATTGAGAGAGGACTGCCTCCTGATAAATTAAACCGGTATTTTAAAAAAGAGAATGATAAGTGGAAAATAGATGATGAGATAAGATCTATGGCAACATTTAAAAAATTGAACTTAATGGAAGATTTTAGCCGCCTTGGTATGTTTGATATTATTTTTTGCCGGAATGTTGCAATTTATTTCCCTGAAGAGAAAAAGAAGTCACTGTTCAACAGGATATCACAAATTTTGAAACCTGACGGCTCTCTTATTATAGGAGGAACTGAAAGCATTGCGACAATCTGCCCTTCATTTGAGTCTAAAAGATATCTGAGGTCAATTTTTTATCAGCATAAATATTAATGTACAACCAAAAACAAGTCGAAAGTACAGACATCGCAAAAGTCACTGCACTACTTTTTATGATAATAGTTTCTATTATCATAGTTGTGCGGTATGAATGAGGTAAGTTAAAGAGCCTCTTTCAAAACTCCGGGAAAAATTGATTAATGGATAAAAAGCCCAATTTTCTATATGATTTGTTTAACCGAACACTTCAATAAAAGGAGAGAGCTTTTATCCATAAAAACTTTAACAGAAATCCCTGGGGGTTCTCAGATACTTTTAGGTATAATGCTCCTCAAACAGGATCCTGCATTAAAGGGAAGGGACGGGTCGTTCTGATAGATTTTAATAAGAGACGAAAATCTGTTTTACAAGCTATGACTCCAGCTGAAAAGGAGTGATATAAAATAATATCTACTGTAGAAAGAACCAACTCTCATCTTAAAGACTGGTTCATTTCCGATAAATTATACATAAAAGGATACAAGAAAGTTAATTGTGCTCTTGTGACAGGTGTCCTTTGTCTAAGTGCAGTGGATATTCTTCAATATTTTCATTTACCGGAATTGGTCTATCTGTTTCCTAAATTGAGCGGTTTTCATATTCTCTACCTAACGAATAGTTATTTCTCCTGTTTCCAGTCTATTAATTGTTCTTCGTACCCAGAAGAACGAAACAAACATAGATGTTATACTGGCAGTTGCAAGCCCGATCCAGACTCCATACATACCCAGATTAAAGACATAAACCAATACAAGCATAACCGGTAGAGCTATGAGAATGAGTCTTAGTAAAGTTAAAAACAAGGCCGGCATGGGGTATCCTATTGCCTGGAAAAAAGAACGTCCTGTAATACCTATTAATGCGGTAAGGTATGATATTCCCAGCACTCTGTACTGCGTGACCGCATACCATAATACTTTTTCAACATTAGTAAATGGTTTGAATATCCATGGGGCAAAAACGACCATTATTCCTGTTAGAATACCAACAGAAACCAATCCCAGTAACCATGCTTCTTTCATTATTTTCCTGATTCTGTTAAAATCACCCAGGCCTGAGCTCTGTCCCACCATGGTTATAATGGCAGCTCCGATTGCAAATGCGGGCATCAGCATAATCTGTTCAAAACGACCGCAAAGTGCGAAGGCGGTAAGAGCCAATTCATCAATTCCAATTACAATCTTATTAAATATAAAAAAACTTAATGACATTATTATCAATGCAAAGGACTGAGGGAGTCCAATTCTTAGTATATTTTTGATTGTTTTGGTTCTAATGTTTGATATTGCCCATTCGATTTTAATTGATGACTTGTTTCGTATAAATACTGTAATTACATAGATCATTGCTGCAATTTGGGCAATTACAGTTGCAAGTGCCGCACCACGGACATCAAGATCCATCAGAAAGATGAAAACAGGATCAAGAATAATGTTCAGAACAGTGCCGATTATCATTGAGTTCATTACATATTTCATAAGTCCTTCACCCTGAAGTATTCCGCTGAATATTACAGAGAGAAAAATGACAGGGCCTGCGGGGATAATAAATTTAAAATATTCCAGCCCATGAATATAATAATCACCTTTGGCTCCAAGTGCAGAGAGAATTTGTGATGAAAAAGGAAGGATTACTGCAAGAGAAAGTATTGAAAGTACAAAGCTTATCAACATTCCTGATTCAGCAGTTGTACTTAAAATTTTTGAGTTATTTTCTCCTATTGCACGGGCAACAAGAGAGTTGACACCTATCTGCAATCCATTTCCGAGTGCCATAAAGAAAAAAATCAGAGGAAAAACAATAGCTGTTCCTCCCATGTATGAAGGGTCTGAAAGATCTATTCGTGCAACCCAGAATGTATCTGTAACATTGTAAACTACCTGCACGATCATACCAAAAAAAATTGGCAGAGCTAGTTTAATAAGTACAGGCCTTACAGGACCCTTTAAAATTTCAGAAACTGTATTTGAATTTGCGTTATTTTCCATTTCAATAACATGTATTTTTTATTACTAAAGATCAAGAGATTAATGACTTTTATTATGGTAGAACAATCTTTCATGATCTAATTGGGCGTTCCCCTGTATCCGGTATTTCGATACAATTGCCTGAATTTAAATAAAAAGACATGTTTTGAAATGTAAACATGGCAATCACTCAATAACCGGATACAGGGTCAGGCTATCCAGGGGTTCCGTCGGTATTTGTATATAGACGCCTACCCAGGGGCGTCCCTACACAAATACCGACCGCCTGCGGCGCCCTTCCTATCCTTAACGCATTGTACAGGATTGTCTTTTTTGCTAAGAATTCTGTTAAGTTGTCTGGTAAAGTTGGCTTTGTTGAAAATTAAAACAGAATGAATACAAAAACAATTATTAAACTAAAAAACTTTCTTGATTCCATAGGAAGTAGTGTAGCCAACCATTTTCGTGACACTACGAAAATGGTCAAAATTGGTTCGGGTGCAGATCGTTCAATCGAAGATGCTATGCTAACTCGTTTACAGCAGAGCATGTTTAGAATAACAGCAGTGTGCGTAACATGATTGGAGACCGGGGCATAAAACCTGAAGACCTTTCTCCTGAAGGTGATCTGAAAAAAATGGAACGACGGGTTCGGTC
>Ga0190306_1000433_pt1 | contig 14425 bp, 19 predicted proteins | sample 48700734_MG_FD_161657 | JGI IMG/M metagenome (GOLD analysis project Ga0190306, IMG submission 161657) | Hydrothermal vent sediment bacterial communities from Southern Trench, Guaymas Basin, Mexico - 4870-07-3-4_MG | ecosystem: Environmental > Aquatic > Marine > Hydrothermal vents > Sediment ... | reverse complement strand
AAACATAGGCGTTGGGGCAAGTCCCCTTTTGCCTATGGGCTGTGGTGAACCAGCCAGAACCAGCGATGAAATGGTTGAAAAAACCATAGAAGTTGGGAGCTCCTTGCGATAGCTGGGAGTAGTTCACTCGTCTTCTTTCAACTGGATTGCAAAAAAACATTGACGATGGGTTGGGCTGATTCAAAACGACAATTAAAAAGACGGTGGCGCTTATTTCGTCTTTTAGAACCTAAATTATAAACCTAAAAAACATGACAATTACTATAAACATAATCCCAATCAGTATCACGTGCTCTGGCTTAAGTTTTATTACTTCTTTCTCGGTGTCAAAATAGCGCATTAACCCGGCCGTTGACTGGGGCATATATGTTTTTTTCTCCGCCGTAAGTATCACCCATAAGTATTGTATTATTTTAAATTTTTAAGCCTTTATAATAAATACTATGGGCACGGAAGTAAAAGTAACGCTCATTTACGATAACACGGTTTGCGTAGAAGGTCTTGAATCCGACTGGGGCTTTTCGTGTTTTGTAGAAATAGAAAACCAGCCAAAAATACTTTTCGATACAGGAGCCAGCGGCAAAATACTTCTTTCAAACATGGAAAAACTCGGCATTGACCCGAAAGGCATTGAAGAAGTTTTCATTTCACATTCCCATTTTGATCATACTGGAGGGCTTTCGGATTTTCTCGAAATAAATAAAAAAGTTACTCTTTATGTCCCGAGTTCATTTCGATTCTCCGGAGCGGAAAAGACAATCACTATTAAAGAGCCTCTTAAAATCCGCGAAAATATTTTTTCAACCGGCGAGCTTGGTGGAATGGAACAATCTCTTGTGGTAAAAACGGAAAAGGGATTGGTTGTGATCGACGGTTGCTCTCATCCGGGAGTTGGAAACATTCTCAAAGCAGCTTCGGAGTTTGGCCGCGTTTATGCGTTAATAGGCGGTTTGCACGGATTCAGAGAATTTGACCTGCTAAAAGATTTGAAATTGGTTTGTCCGTGTCACTGCACCCAGTTTAAACAAGAAATAAAATCTTTATATCCTGAAAAATATATTGATGGCGGCGCGGGGAGGGTGATTGAAATATAATCATTTTTCTCTGCACGCAATGTTGATCGTTATCTCTCCTATGTCGTTTGAATATTCTGCTATTCTTTTGAATGAATCGACAACTGATGAAAAGCATATCGCCGTGTCTGTCGGGAGTTTGACAATTTTCCTGACGATTTCAATCTCCATTTCATTGGCTTTTTTCGATTCTTCAATGGATTGCTCGGCCAACTCCTTATTATTTTTCAGTAAACTTTTCATCGCCTTTATGCAGTTTCGGTGAATTGTCTGACCTAATCCAAGTATGTCTTGGATGATATGACTATATTTCTGCAAATTTTTTATTTTCAATAAATTGACGGCGATATTCTCTATGTGGTCTCCGATCCTTTCAATGGATTTTATAACTATTCTATATCCAAGACAGTCGATCGGATTAGCAATTAATTTTTCACCAACTTCTTTGTTATAAATTGCCGACTTCAATTGCCTTACGCCAAGCAAATAGAATCTGTCAACCTCATTCTCTCTTTTAATTACGTCCCGAAGAATATGTTTAGTTTTTATCGGCTGTTGATATGTTAAAGCCTTCAAAATGTCCGCGTACATGCTGCAGGTAATCGTGTGAATTCTTGATATAGTTTGAGTCAATGGCAGGTCATCATATTTTAAAAAATTTTGAAAAACCATTTCATGACCAGATTCTTTTATTATTTCCAAACCAATTACACTTCTCTTTATAACATCCTTTATTTTATCTCTGTCCCTAAAAACATGCTCAGAAACTATTCTTATGGTATTATATCCAACCAAGTAATATCCTATTACTAACCGCAATAAACGGTCTAAATTTTCTTTATGGTAAGGAACTGAAACTTGTTTACTTTTTTCATGTTCGCGTTTTGTAGAAATTATCAATGAGTTCCCAAGCGTTGTTATCGTAACCCCATCGCCCCGCTTTACGTTATTTTTTGCCCATTCCTTCGGGAGCGAAACGATGAACGTTGAGCCGCCAGTTTTTTGGATTTTTCTGATTTCAGGCATTTTTAAAACACCACACAAATTACCGCTTTGAATTGTGATAAATTGTGATAAAATGTATGTTCTGCCACAATTAATATATATATCTATATAGTTTATAAAGATAACTATATATATCAACATTTTTAAATAATAATTGTATGAAGATATCATCCGATAAAATAAGGTCCGTTTTCTTGCTGATTATTATATTATATATATTTCTCTTGAGCATAAAGCTGATGAGCGGTTCATTTAAATTATTTGGAAATGGTTTTGCAGAAGAGATTTTTACTATTACAACAAATCCGTTTGTTGGACTGTTCATGGGAATACTCGCGACATCACTCGTCCAGAGCTCGTCTGTTACAACATCTATTATCGTCGGCATGGTGGCCGGCGGCATTATCCCGATAGCCAGTGCGATACCAATGGTTATGGGTGCAAATATTGGCACATCGGTTACAAACACATTTGTTTCTTTATGTCACATCGGCAGAAAGGAAGAATTTGGAAAGGCATTTGCGGCAGCCACGATTCACGACTTTTTTAATTTAATGGCGGTTATTTTTTTATTTCCTCTTGAAATGTATTTTCACTTCTTAGAGAATGGTGCTTTATTTTTGACCTCATTTTTTATTGGAGCGCATTCTTTTTATTTCACTTCTCCACTAAGTTATATTTTAACACCGGTATCGCATGGAATTATTCGGGTATTGAATAATCCCGCAATAATTTTAATCGCATCCGTATTTTTGTTATTTGTTTCCTTAAGATATTTCATTAAAATAGCAAGTTCGTTTGCAAAAACCGAATTTAACCTGTTTTCAAATTATTTCTTCAAAACCCCTGCCAGGGGATTTTCTTTTGGTTTGCTGATGACGGCATTCGTCCAGAGCTCGTCTGTTACAACATCGTTGATAGTTCCGTTTGCTGGAATCGGCATCTTAACTCTGGAAAAAATATTTCCGTATGTATTGGGAGCAAATATCGGAACAACGATAACAGGTATCCTGGCGGCATTGGCTACCGGCAGTTCGGCCGGAATAACAATAGCGCTTGTTCATTTATTATTTAACATTGCTGGTATCTTGATGATTTATCCGATAAAAAATATACCATTGGGTTTGGCTAGGCGGTTTTCGGATTTATCATTGAAATCGAGGTCCGTCCCCGTATTTTATGTTGTATCTGCATTTTTCCTAGTGCCTCTTGTTGTTATTTTCATCGTTTAGTAAAAGTCGGTAAAATACTGTCCTCTGCTTTTTTGTTCCCTGTCTTTTACTGAGCCCGGTTTATTTGCCTTTAGTCTCTTGGTTTCATTGTCTCTGCGAAAGGTTATGTTCAGGTCTTTGAGAAAGATGTTAAGACCGTCTTTCAGACAATAGAAATTCCCTTTGCCATATTTTCCGGGCTCGCCCGAAAACAGCATGCATCTGTCAGCTATGTAACTCAAAAATAAAATGTCGTGGTCGATAACAACAAAGGTTTTTTCCATGCCTCTTATTATTTTCGCGAGAGCCATGCGCTGGTCAACGTCCAGATAAGCCGACGGCTCATCGAGCATGTATAAGTCGCAATCCCTTCCAAGACATGACGCAATAGCCACGCGCTGCAACTCGCCTCCAGAAAGGTTTTTGACCGATTTCTGGAGCAGGTTTTCCAAGCCAAGCTTTCTGATGAGTGCGCCGAACTCTTTATCGCGCGGGTTTTTGACGACGGACAACAAATCAAAAACGGTTCCGTTGTATTCGATATTCGATAAATACTGCGGCTTGTACGAAATTTTTACTTTCTTGTCTATCTCGCCTTCAAACCTAATGATGCCTGCCAAGATTTTTGCAAACGTGGTCTTTCCCAGCGCATTGGCGCCAAACACGCCAAGAACTTCATTTTTATGAATATCGCCGGCCTCGATAAAAAGAGAGAAATTATCAAATTCTTTTTTAATATCTCCGAACGATACGAGAATCTCTTTACTCTCATTTTGCTGGAATGTCCCGTCAAATGTTATTGGTTCCCTTATTCTCACATTATCCTCTTTTATATATCCTGATAAAAAAGTATTGATGCCCTGCTTGGCAGAGTACGGTTTTGAAACTATGCCAAATGCCCCGGGCTCTCCGTAAAAGATGTGTATATAGTCGGCGATGAAATCAAGCATTGCCAAATCGTGTTCGATTACCATCACAAACCTGTCAAGTGCAAATTCTCTTATAATTCTCGCGACTCTTAATCGTTCCCGCACATCCAGAAAACTCGACGGCTCGTCCAGATAATACATGTCGGCATCTTGCGATAGGGTTAAGGCAATTGAAATCTTTTGAAGTTCTCCTCCGGACAGGTTTCTCAATTCCTTATCGTCGATATTTATTTTGAGCTTCTTGGCAATTTTCTTGTCGATATTCAGTTCATTTGTATCGGAAAATCTTTTTATTAAGTGATCAACCTGCTGCGGCTTGTACGCGGTCTTTATTTTTTTGTCCGCAAGTTTTTTGATATATGCCCGAATCTCATTTCCTCCGCAAGTTTTGATTATGTCCTTCCATTTGATCTCTTTGTCAAACTCTCCGAGATTTGGTTTTATATGCCCGGACAGGATTTTCAATGCGGTTGTCTTTCCGGTCCCGTTCTCGCCGAGCAGACCGACGACGCCCCTGACCGGAACTGGCAATCTAAACAATCGAAACGAATTGGGTCCAAACTGAATTATCGGATTCTCTTTCAACGCCTCCGGAAGATTGACAACCTTTAATGCCCGGAAGTCGCATTTTTTTACGCACAGCCCGCAACCGATGCACATGCTCTCATTTATTTCCGGATACCCATGCTTACCAATGACAATACATTTCTCTCCAGCCCTGTTTTTAGGGCAGACGTGCATGCATGAGTAGTTGCACTTTTTCGGGTTGCATAGTTCCCTGTCCAGAACTGCTATGCGGGTCATGAAAGTAATAGTGGAATTAAAGTTTTTTAATTATAATTTCTTTATGGAACTCAATTTAAAAAATAGACCGTTTAATTTAAATCATACTTTAAACTGCGGTCAGGCATTTAGATGGGATAAAATAGATAACTGGTGGTATGGAGTTGTCAAGGAAAATATTATTAAGATAAAGCAGATTGATAACAAATTAATATTTTTTACATATCCGAAAGAAAATAATACAAAATTGGTAAAAAATTATTTCAGACTGAACGATGATTTAAATTACATTGTCCGCCAAATTAATAAGGATAAATATATTAATGAGGCAATTCGGAAATTCTATGGATTAAGGATTATTAGACAAGAACCGTGGGAATGTTTAATCTCGTATATTTGTGCAACCAATACGAATATTCCCATTATCAGGAATATGATTTTCAATTTATCCAAGAAATTTGGAGAAAAAATAAAATTTGGTAACCACAAATTTTATACTTTTCCCAAAGCTTGTATATTAGCAAAAGCTGGTTTAGATATATTGAAAAAATGTGGAATAGGTTATAGGGCAGAATATATTTCAAAAGCTTCTAAAATGACTAACAACAATGAAATTCAGTTTAATAGATTGAGTAAAATAAATTATCAAGCTGTAAAAAAAGAGTTGCTCCAGATACCGGGTGTTGGCCCAAAGGTTGCTGATTGTATATGTTTGTTTTCATTAGACAAATTAGATGCATTTCCAGTAGATATATGGGTCACAAGGAGCATTTTAGAACTTTATCATAAATATTTTGATTCTTTATTCACCAAGAAAATATCAGGAAAAAAATATAAATCACTTACATTAGCAGAATATAATAAAATTAATTCTTTTGGAAAAAAATATTTTGGAAAATATGCAGGATATGCTCAGGAATATCTGTTTTATTATAAAAGAATGTATAACTCGTTTATTCGATCTTAAAAAACAGCCAATCTTTTTTCCCGGCCTTTTCGAATTTCAGCAGACAGAATCTTCCTTTTAGTTTTTTGCCGTGCAATATGAAAACTATCTTATAATCTTTTCTACTTTCGATATCATATTTTCCCTTGTCCCATATCTCCACTTTACCTTTTCCATAACCCTCTGGTATAATACCTTCAAAGTTTATGTAGTCCGGATCGTGGTCCTCTGTCTGAATCGCAAGTCTTTTCACATTCTTCACATTGCTTGGCTCTTTTGGAATGGCCCAGCTTTTCAATACATTGCCCATTTCCAATCTAAGGTCATAATGCAGTTTTTTGGCTTCATGTCGCTGAACAACAAATCGCATAATAAATACTATAATCAATTATTTAAAGGTGTTTTTATTTAGTATCTTTATGATAGTTAATAAAGTTAGACGATTTTATATAGCAGGTAGGGAACGTTTGAAAAATTTTCTCTATGATTTAACAAGTAGTTATTGTATATATATTCTTAATCCGCGAGAAGAAGCATTTTATTTAGAGGAAAGGGGTTATTTACAGAGAAGAGGAGAAAGAATTATGGAAAATGCTGACACCCCTTCAGAAATTAAAAATTATGAGATTATAACAGAAGGTGATAAACGAGTAGTTCCATTGGAGGATTCTGAAGGATACCATGCAAGTTATGCAAGACTTAGAAGAAAAATAAATAAGATATTAGATGGACTTCCTGTTGTGATAGATCCTAGTTTATATGCGGGTTTTCAAAGGTTTCATATAGATGTATATGCAAAAACAGAAGATGAAGCTTTAGAAATATTGGAAAAAAATATAGATAAGGTGAAGGAAATTTATGAATTATTTGGAGAAATCCCTGGAGAATTTAAAGTATGGAGGGTAAGAGAAATTAATTTTTAATATCACTCTATTACAATCTTGTATTTCAAAGGCAGTTTGTGACTTGCTCTTTTGAGCGCATCTTTCGCGATGCTTACCGAACCCTCGTTTACACGAACTTCGAATATTTTCTGCCCCTTCTTAAGCCTTGCCGCGGTTCCAATGGGTTTTCCGAAACTCATTCTCATGCCCTGCTGGAACCTGTCCGCGCCGGCTCCAGTTGCCAGCGGATTTTCCCTGAATACCTGGTGCGGATACACCCTAAGTTTGATAAAATATTCCTTTATGTTTTTTTCGATGTGCTTTACGATTGCCATTCTAGCAGACTCCAACGCGTTATGCCTTATCTGGATATTATTCTCGGAAACTAAAAACAATTTTTTGTCATAATCTTTTTTTGTTCCCATCTCGAATTGCGCTATCCTAGGTCCCGGAACACCCTTTACATAACCCTTTTTGGGCTTTTTTCTCGACTGCCTCGTGTAAGGTCTTTCGACCTTTCTATAACACTTTGCCGGTCTTAGTTTTGCCATAATTCACGCCCTGCACACTCAATAATTTAAAACTTTTCGGAGCAAGAAACATACAATTTCTCGCGCGATGAAAAAATAAATAATTGTATCCGAAAATGAAAATTTGTGTTTTTAACTATATGTTGATGATTATTTTAAAATCTCTATGCTTTCAAAGCAATTATTTTTTTTGGCTGCGTCGGTAATTTCTAATAATTTTTTATTAAATTCCCGCTCTCCTTTTTTTGATTCTTTTGTTTTAAATTTGACTAAATATTCAGGCGCCGATAAATATGTAATATTTAATCCCGCGTTTTGCTTTAATGTTTTTTTAATTATCTCAATTCCATTTGGGTCGTAGCTTTTTAATTTTAATTTTGCCCTGAATTCAATTTCCCTTTCCTGTATATTTTTTTTCGCGACCTCTTTTATGACCCTTATCCATTTATCATCAAAGATATTCTTTAATAATTCATCATTTTTAATACTGGACTCAAAACATGAATATAAAGAGCCGAAGTTATCTTTTATTTTATCTTTTATTTTACCCATATTCTTTGTCTGTCTCATTTGTTTTGCAACGATTTCGAGCATTTTCTCCGCTTTTTTTTCATTCTTATACGATTTTAATTTATTTCTTTTCTGGTTTTTGTCAACACGTTTTATTGATAAACTTATGTGATTTCCATTAATGCGCACCACTCTTGCCACGACGATTTGGCCCTCTTTCAAATATTTTTTTATATCTCTGACCCATCCGTTGGCAACCTCAGATACGTGTATCATTCCCTCGATTCCATACTCTTCCATAAATGCAAACGCGGAGTTTGGATTGACTTTCGTGATTTTGCATATTACAAAGTCTCCGCATTTCGGCAGTTTCATTTTGTTTCACCTTACAAATAAGCCAACTTTAAGTTTATAAAAGTTTATTAATAACAAATAAATATGAACAAAAATATATTAAAATTCTTTATATCCGAAGCATATAAGGCTGGAAAAGAAGAATTAACAGAACTTGAAATGCAAAAGTCTATCTATATTCTACAATCAACTGGTGTTATACCATCAAAATATATTTATAATGCTTGCTTTAGAGGTCCAATATCTTATGGTTTGAAAGAAGATATTATGATGATTGTAGATGAAGATCTTTTAGAAGAGAAATATATAGATCCAATTTCGTTTGAGAAACATTACAAAATTAATGGAAAAGAAGTAAAAAAAATTAGGGATACAGAAAGAGTTTTAAAAGAAAGATGCTTTGAAGAAATTAAAAAAGATGAATTTAACAAACTTTTAAATGAAGTAATAATTAATTCAACAGAGGAAGAATTGTGTCATTTAGCAAAATTAATTGAAATTGCAAAGATGCCGCCAAATGTCTATGAATTATTTATAAAAGGACCATGTTAATACTTCAAATTACTCTAATGGTTTTAGTACAGTTGTTTTTATCTTTGCCTTTCCTCCGGTTGGTTCAAGCAGTTCGTTGCCACAGACGAGGCATTTTACATTTGTTGAAGCTCTGCTAAAAATTATCTGCTCGTTGCCACATTTTTTACATCTAACCTTTAAAAATTTCCCACTCATTTTCAAAACACCTCATAAATTTCCGTTTTGAAAACCAAAGTTTCATCAACTTCATGGACAACTTTTGTAGTTTTCAAAACACCTCATCAATTCTCCGAGCAAAAATTAATATGAAAAATTATGTAAAAAATGCTTTAAAAAGATTAAAAATCGTTGAATCTTGCAAAAAAGGTTGTTATATTCAGTTGCCTAGAACCAAAAATTAATAAACTATCTAACATATTAGATATCTATGGATGACAAATTAGAACATCTAAAAGAGATGTATTTCAAATTAATTGATTCTAATTTTATGAAATGGGGTGAGATTAAAGATTTGAATAACATTTGTGGGGTTTATCTTGTCTATTCTGATGAGGTTCCAAAAAAACTTATTTATATAGGTAGCACAGGGAATTTTAAAGTTAGATTTGGAACAGACTTTAGACATCATTCTACGCATACTTTAATTAAGAAATTAAAAAAACATTTTAATTTTAGTGATGCCGACGCTTTTGAATATATCTCAAAAAGATGTTTATTTCGTATAATAAAATGTGATTCTAAAAGAGAAGCTGAAGCATTAGAGCACTTTGCTATTTGGGTTCTAGACCCCCTATTCAATAAATAAAAAATTGATTTGGTTCTGGGCAACTCTTCGCCAATTTTTTGCCTTCGGTAAAAACCATTGTACTTTGGCTCGGTCTCCGCTATGCTCCGACGAATATAACAGCGATTTAACGGTTTCGCTCGGTTGCACCTCGCTCCACCCAAATCAGCCTTCGACTGACTTCGTTAAATTGCATATGATTTTATCGAGCATGGGACAGAGAAATTTTTGAATTTTAATCCAAAAACAAATGCTCTGTGAAAATTAAAAGCAACGCGCGTTTGTTAACACGGTTTGCACCGTAACCGACCCACGCGATGTTCCATATTACTGAGAAGAGGATGGCGAAATGGTATTGGAACAAGGCATGATCTAACGTGCCGGCGCAATTCTTTCGCATGCCACCGAAAGCTTTAAATACTTTATGAATATATATTCATTAAGGTGATAAACATGCCTGGAGGAGATGGAACCGGACCCGCTGGAATGGGACCCATGACAGGAAGGGCCGCGGGCTACTGTGCCGGATACAATGTACCGGGATTTATGAATCCTGGGTTTGGCAGAGGATTTTTCAGAAGAGGATTCGGTCGCGGATTTGGATTCAGAAGATTTTTTGGACCGGCGGTTCAGCCGGTTACAAGGTCTGTGTATCCAGCAGCTTATCCGGTTCTAGAGCCAGCGAGTCTGACAAAGGAAGAGCAAAGAAAAATGCTGGAAGAGGAGAAAAAAGAGCTCGAGTCCGAGTTAAGGTACATCAAAGAGAAACTCGCCGAGTTAAGTAAAAAATAAAAGATGCGGCACCCTTTTCAAAGTTAGAAATAGTTTAAAATTAAGTCAGCGAATTGACTCGAAGCTTTCGAATGCAAAACATATCGCCCTGCCAGCGTTGGACATCGTACAGCATTCGAAAATGAGCATCAAAGGAGTTGGAAAATGCCGAGACCGAGACGATGTAGAAGGGTGTGGTTTCAGCCAGACGTAAGTTTTTTCAGGCCCGTGGGCCGGTTTCGGTTAGAGGAAGTTATTTTGACGATAGACGAGTTTGAAGCCATGAGGCTGAAAGACCTTCTTGACCTGGAGCAGGAAAAGGCTGCAAAGAAGATGAACATTTCGCAGCCGACATTTTCCCGGCTAATAGAGTCGGCAAGAAGAAAAGTGGCCGATGCCATAGTAAACGGCAGGGCGATTAAAATACAAGGAGGCGATTATAAAATGGTTGGAAGAGGCAGAATGGGTGGATTCGGATTAGGACCGAGTGGTGAATGCGTATGCCCGTCATGCGGATACAGAATGGCTCACCAGAGAGGAGTCCCGTGCTTTCAGTGCAAGTGCCCGAAATGCGGAACTCTTATGACGAGAGCAAGATAAAATAATTAAAGTTAGTCCATTTCGATCGGTGATATTATGAAAATCGCGATAAGTTCGGCGGGCCGGGGATTGGGCAGCCAGATGAGCGGTATTTTTGGCAGATGCCCGTATTTTGTGATAGTGGAGATAGAAAATAAAAAAATCAAGAGCGTAATGAGCATAGCAAACCAGGCCGTGACCCGGGCCGGTGGCGCAGGTATCATGGCAGCGCAAACGGTTGCGAACCAGAAGGTGAAAGCCGTAATATCTGGAGCGGTGGGGCCAAGAGCATTTGATGTTTTGCGGCAAATCGGCATAGAAGTATATCATGGAGTTGCCGGAACGGTTGAAGACAATGTAAAGGGTTTCATGAGCGGAAAGCTCGCCAAGATTACAATGCCCGGAGCCATGGGATTTGGCGGAAGAGGTATTGGAAGAGGGTTTGGCAGAGGAAGAAGATTCTAATTTTTAGTGGTGTTGAAAATGGAAAAGGTAAGTTACTTGAAAAAAGGTCGGGAAGTTTCCGGGTTTTCAGCACTTATATCACTTGTATTAGCCATATCAAAGGGTTTGATAGGGTTTTTGTCCGGGAGTGTTGTCCTACTTACAAGTGCTCTCGACAGTTTTGTGGATTTAGTGGGCATGGTTACATCATGGTTTGGGTTGAAAATAGCAGAAAAAAAGCCTGATAAAAAATTCCCTTACGGCTACTATAAAGCAGAATCTCTTGCAGCAATGTTTGTATCGTTTTTTATTCTGTATGCTGCATTTGAGTTGCTTTTGGCAGGATATTCAAGGATTTTTATTTTATCAGAAATAACAATACCTCTGATAGCATTGGCTGTTATGATTGTTTCATCGTTTGCTTCATTTATTCTGTCAAGATATCTCTTTAATGCAGGAAATCAGATAAATTCCCAATTACTCATAACAAATTCAAAAGAAAGAATGATTGATGTTTTTTCTTCTTTAATCGTTTTTGCGGCAATACTTGCAAGTTATTATAAAATCCCTTATATTGAAGGAATTGTTACAATGGGCATTTCTCTGTTAATTTTCAAGGTCGGGCTTTTTTCAATACGGGATTCCATCTTTGCCCTGATGGATGTCAGCCCGAGCAAGGAAATAGAAAACAAAATTAAAAAAATACTGAAGTCGATAAAAGGCGTAGAAAGTTTTGAAAATCTGAAGCTTAGAAAAGCGGGGCCTTTTATATTCGGCGAGGTTATCGTTAAAATAAAAAAATTCGTTGACGTTACGAAGGCGCATGAAATAGCAGACAACATAGAAAACAAAATCAAAGAGCAAATAAAACAGGTCGATTCATTTACCGTTCACGTTGAACCGTTCAAAACAAAAAGGCAAAAGATCCTCGTGCCGGTCAAAAACAAAGATGGTTTGAATTCGGAAATATCAGAACACTTTAGCAGAGCAGAATATTTTATTTTCGTTTTGATGGATAATAAAAAAATTAAATCTTATTATTTTAAAGCAAATCCTTTCAAAACGAAAAAAGTGAGAACGGGCATTTCTGTTACTCATTACGTTATTAAAGAAAAAATAGATACGGTTATAACAAAAGAAATAGGGGAGATATCCTTTCACGCGCTGAGAGACGGTTTAGTCGATGTTTATAAGGCCGAGGGTAAAAGAGTCAAAGACATTATTAATAATTTTATAGATAATAAACTTACAAGGCTCAAGCAACAAACGCGGGAAAAGGATTGAGGTAATAATTATGAGCACCTTTGAAAATGTAAGGGAAACGATAGAAAAGGTCGGCGAAACGATGAAATTGACGAGAGAAGAGAAGGATTTATTATTAAAATATAAGCAGATAAAAAAAGCGGAACTGGAAGTAAACGGAAAAAAATTTTTGGCGTGGAGAATTTTGCATAACGATGCATTGGGTCCGGGAAAGGGGGGAATAAGATTTCACCCAGATGTTTCAGAAGATGAGATAAAGTCTCTTGCTTTCTGGATGACGATAAAAAATTCGCTGGCTGGTCTGCCATATGGCGGGGCGAAGGGAGGTGTGCGAATAAATCCGAAGGATCTGACGAGAAAGGAACTTGAACAAGTGAGCAGGGCTTACATAAAATCATTTCATAATGTTTTGGGTCAGGACAAAGATATCCCGGCTCCAGACGTTTACACGAGCCCCGAAATAATGGGATGGATGCTCGACGAATTTGAAAAGATAAAGGGACGGCACGAGCCCGGCATGATAACCGGAAAGCCGACGGAGTTGGGTGGATGCCCGATAAGAGAGGCAGCGACATCTCTCGGCGGTTTCATCGTATTAAAAGAATTTTTGCGTTCAGAAGATATCGATAAAAATATAACGATCGCGATCCAGGGTTTTGGAAATGTTGGCATGAACATCGCCCTCATTTTACAGAAAAACGGGTTTAATGTGATTGCCGTAAGCGATAGTAAGGGCGGCGTTCTTAACGAGAACGGGATTGATGCTGAAAAGGTAAGGGAAGTAAAGCAAAGAACCGGTTCGGTTATCAATTGCGACGAAACAAAGAAAATAACAAATGAGGAGCTTTTGGAATTAGATGTCGACATGTTAATGTTAGCCGCCATGGAAAACCAGATAACAAAAGAGAATGCCGACAAGATAAGAGCCAAATGCATTATGGAACTTGCGAACGGGCCCGTGACGTCAGAAGCATGTAAAATTCTTTATGAGAAAGAGAAAATCATAATCCCGGATATTTTGGCAAATGCAGGGGGCGTTGTTGCCAGCTATTTCGAGTGGGTCCAGAATAAAACCGGCAACATCTTTGAAACAAGATATTTGGAAAAAAGGTTTGAGGACATGATGACAAATTCGTTTAGCAAAGTAAGTAAATTTTCTAAAGAGAACAAAATTGATATGCGAACGGCAGCCTATGCTATTGCAATAGAAAGGATTCTCAAAGCGGAGAGGGCGAGGGGCAACATTTAAGTTTTAACCGAAAATTATTTTTAAGTGATTAAAATGAAAATTGCAATTCCAGTCATAGAAAACAATGGTATGGATTCCAGGGTTAGCCAGCACTTTGGGCACGCGAGGTTCATGATGATATACGACTCTGAGAAAAAGAAAATAGACATGAGCGATGTCAGGGAAGTGGAGGGATGTTCTCCCATAGTTGCAATCGAAGGCTTTGATGTTGACATGATATATTGCTTTGGTATCGGCGCGAAAGCAATGGCGCTTTGCAGGCAAAAAGGAATAAAACTGAAGACGGGAAGATTTGAAACGGTCAAAGATGTTGTAAAAAATCTCGACAAACTCGAAGACCTGACAGAAGGATGCGGGAGATGAGATGATGCCGGAAACGCACTTTGGAAGTAAAAATTTAACCCTTTCGGCGGGAAGTCTCCATGCAAAAGCGTGGAGATGAGAGCCGAAAAAGTATTTATAGTTTTCTACCAATATATACTTATGTGGAAATCAATAAAGATAAAAGAAAAGACAAAAAAAGAATTAGATAAACTAAAAATTCATCCAAGACAAAGTTATGATGAAGTTATAATG
>Ga0190306_1000432_pt1 | contig 14465 bp, 12 predicted proteins | sample 48700734_MG_FD_161657 | JGI IMG/M metagenome (GOLD analysis project Ga0190306, IMG submission 161657) | Hydrothermal vent sediment bacterial communities from Southern Trench, Guaymas Basin, Mexico - 4870-07-3-4_MG | ecosystem: Environmental > Aquatic > Marine > Hydrothermal vents > Sediment ... | reverse complement strand
CTATCTTCGCCTCTATCACATCGTCCGAATCACGCATCGCTCGCTCTGTATCACCGAAATGTGCCTTAGCATCACGCATCTCAGCAATGAACCCCTCCATATCAGAGGCTGCTATCAGCTCATAAAGTCGGTTCGCAACCGCCAGGAAAGTTTTATGTATCTCACCCATCTCGAAATTCAACTGTATCAAGGCGTATAAACGCGGGTCCTGATGTAATATCCTGCCCACGAAGTCCATTAAAATCTCATACATCGGACTCATTACCGCCCTCGCTCGTTCAACATCGAAATCAAGCTCTTTCAGCGTGATGCCAAGAGCAATGAGGACGAAATGAGTGAGCCCCTGAAGGACGCTCATCAGTCTATCGTGCTCCTCTGCACTCAAAATCTCTATCTTCGCACCACTGCGCTCAAACAGTTCATAAACTTGTCTGTACAGCGCGCCCACTCGCTCTGACACTGGCACGAATATAATCGTCTGACCGCGAATGCTCTTTGCAGACGGACCAAATAACGGATGCGTGCCCAATATCTCCACTTCTTCACCTGTAACCCTTGACATCATCTCTACCGGCAACTTCTTCACCGATGTTATGTCCATCATAAGCGAGCCCTTTCGCATCTCAGGTCCCACACGCTCTATTACAGCCCCCGTTATGTCTATTGGTACCGACAGGAGTAGCACATCTGTATCCACCACCTCACCAACACTATCTCTTAAGATGTCTATCTTCGTATGCCTGACCCCCATCTCAGCTGCTATCTCGCCAGTTCGGGCACTTTTATCCACTATCGTCACATCAGCACCACTCTTCTTAAAGAACTTAGCGAACCAGCGCCCCATACCCCCCGCTCCGCCTATTATCGTCACTTTCATCGCTTTTCTATCACCACATAATACATGTTACATGTCATGTATATCGCGCCATGAACTCCATCAGCTCCTCCAGTACGTCCTTATCATCTTTTATCTTTAATTCCCTCGCAGTTAATATATACTCACCGCTCCTCAACATCACGTTCCCTCTCGCTATTACCGGCGTTCCAAATGACAATGAAAATGACAATCGCTTAACACTACTATCCTTATCTCCATTTAACACCATGAATAACGCACCCGTGCCATCATCCACAAGCACCTTATCTCCCGCCACTCCTACTATATCGCCCTCCACTATCACATCAAATGCACCCTGACACCTGATTATATCACCGATATCACGCCTTTGAGGCTTATTCAACTCATCATACGCTGGAAAATAAATATTCTTCTCCCGCAGCTCCGTATTCCTGCCAATATAAAGTGTAACCAGCCCACTCCAGCGTCTCACGTATGCATTTCCTATCTGTATTACCCTGTCCTGCTTCAACTCCTCTTGCGCTGCAACCCACGAGAAGAACGGCATTTTTGCTGTATAATCTGCTATAACGCCTTCAAGAATCTCTATTCGCTTGCCATCCTTCATCGTGAGCTCCCGCAGTGATACTTCAAGAACTCTGCAAATCGTATTTATACCCCCTTCCCCGGGCTTCAGGCACCACAGCTCCCTCGCACCGCCACTCTCAGAGTCAGAGGGAGTGAACCTGAAGAAGCCCTGTTTCTTATATTCGCGCTGCATCATCAATTATAGTTACTATTACTACTACGAATACCTCTACCTCCCACTATAAACTCAAGCTTGTTGAATAGCTCCTCTTTATCCTTCACCACTATTGCACCCCGGCTCTTCAACCCGACGAACAACTTTGTAGCTTCACCACACGTGAAGTCCCGCTCCTCAATTCCATCGAAGATCAGCACAGGTTTGCCCAATTCTGATGCTCTCTTCGCCGCCTCCAGGTTCCTTAAATTGCCAAAACCCACTGGCATATCACTTACTATCACCGCATCTGCATCTTGAATCATCCTCATGAGTTCATGTAGAGCTTTATCAGCGATTGGCGAGAATGGTGCTTCTGTCACTACAGGAATGCCTAAGTGCTGTGCAACCTCACAGTCTGTGTCCAGCAGATTCACCACCCCCACAGTCACTCTATAGCCCCTCTCTGTGAGTGTATGCATCAATGACGCACCAGCTCCTCCTCCACATATAAGATGAATTCTGGTACCCCTGTCGCTGTCCCTCTCCCTGTCCTTATCCCTGTCATTGTAGCGGTTCTGTACCGGCACGGGTGATACATAGTAGTGATTGGTTACAGCATACCTCCACACGATAACATCAGCACCAAAAGTATCTTTTATATTATCCGGGTTCAATACTGACTCGGGAGTGCCGATGGAGACGACCCTACCGCGGTGCAGCAATACCAGCCGGTCGCAATAGTGCGCGGCTAAATTGAGGTCGTGGATAACTGCTATTACTATCAAGCCCTCCTGCATGGTCAATCGCTTCAAGAGCTCCATTATCTCTATCTGATAGTTTATATCCAGGTGGGAAGTGGGCTCATCGAGCAGTAATACCTCGGGCTCCTGTGCCAGCGCTCTTGCTATTAATACCAGTTGCTTCTCTCCTCCACTCAATTCTGTAATACGCCTATCTGCCAGATGCCAGCAGTTTGTGAGTTCCATACACCTCTTTGCTATCTCTATATCCTTCTGGCTCTCCAGTTCCCATCTCCTCAAATGCGGATTCCTGCCCATGAGCACGATGTCAAGCGCAGAGAACTCGAAATTGATTGCGGTCTCCTGCGGCACCAGTGCGAATTTACAGGCGAAATCTCGCTCATTCAGTTCTTCTATCGCACGTCCGTCAAGTAGAATCGCACCCTTTCTCGGTCTCAATATCCGACTGATTGTTCTCAATAAGGTCGTCTTACCTGACCCATTAGGTCCTATAATACCAAGAAATTCACCGTGAGCCGCATTGAAGTCAATACTGGCAAGCACCTTCTTACTCCCATAGTATGCATCCACATCCCTTACCTTCAATCCCATCTCTTATATGCTACTGCTGCTGGAGTTACATTTTTAAAAATGCCCCATCTCCAATTTATCCTTCAACTCCGCTAAACATCCGGGGTCTCTCTTTATTTTCTCTTTTAGCTCATCTAACATCTGATAATTCCTTAATGCAGGAATGTATGACGGATCTATATCAAGCGATTTCTTAAGGTGCTTCTCTGCCTCCTCAATCTCACCTTTGAGGAGGAAAATAACACCCAAATTTCCATAAGCCTTTGCTGAATTCTTATCAATGCTCGTAACGTACTTGAACTCCTCGATTGCTGCATCCCAATCCTCATTCTCCATAAATTCCACACCTCTACGGAACCTCTCTTCGAGCTTGAGATACGTTTCCGGGTCGATATCGGGCTTATTAGCCAATTCAAGGTCTAAAAGCTCATTAATCGCGCTCAATAGATTCTCTACTTTTTCCTTCACTTCTTCATCTGGATTCAACGCAAGTGCCTTATTCGCGCATTCGTGGGCTTTTGCAACATAGCCTCTATGGAGATATGTGGCTCCGAGGTTATACCAATGAGCAGGATAGTCAGGATCCGCTTTCACCGCTTTATCAAAATATGTAAATGCATCTTCAAGACGGTTCAACTGAGTATACAAAGTTCCAATGAGCATATACACGGTGTCAATGTCAGGGTATTCTTCGGGTATTGTCTTGAGGACCTCAATTGCACGCCTAAACCTGTTGGATGCAGCCAGTCTTGCGCCTTGTTCAAGCGTCTCTTCACAGGCAGTTATATTCAATATCCGCCCATTTTCGGTGTCCACCTTCATTGGTTTCTCTGCCGGCTCATGAATATCTTTGCCATCTATTGTTTTATTATGAACGCGTCGCAAGTGCTCCGCCAAATTATCTATTTTAACACTCGCGCCGCAAACAGGGCATTTTGTGAATCTTCTTTTCTTTTTCATATCCTCTTAATCATATGAAATTTACAGTGTCCTCTAACCACACATTCTTCTATAAAGTCTATGAGTATGAGACCCATGTGTCTCCACAAAAGATTTACTCTACCTTTTCAAACCTCCCTTCAAGCTTCTTTAGCACATCGGGCAGTGTTGTGTATTCCATCTCCTCCACAGGCAGCCTGTGCGGCTCGAAAGGTCCATGTGCTCTAACGTAATCGGCAATCTCCTGCGCTTTGCGCCGTGCGAGGTCAAATGCAGGGTCGTCAAACATATCTGCTGTTCCCACCAGCTTGCCATTGCTTATCTGGAATCCTGCTGCAATCACACGCGGGGGACCATCAAACCGTGTACACTGGGAGTATCTAAAAGGCACAGGGATGATAGGTCCGTTATGCGAACCACGCATCCAGCCACTCACGAGATAAGGCAATGAAAACGGTTCTAAAACCTCACCCACTGCTGGTAACCCGCTCTGTGCACGTACCAGTGCAACCGGGTCATCTTTACCCACGTATTTACCCGCCGTGAAGTATAGTTTCTCTGTGCTTATAACTGCTACCGGCTCATCTTTCGGCAATGGACTCGTCTCCTTTGGATACACACGCTTTATCACATACTTGCTCTTCGCCCCTATCAGAGCAAGCAGGTCATATAACTCCTCCGGACACCTCAAAAATACTTCCTTCTTCTCTTTTATATCCCAGACCTCGAATACGAACCCGTCATGCATCACAGGGTCAATAACAAGCCCCGCTGTATTGAAAGGGTCTGCGAATATCTTATAGATGGGATAATTAAACGCGCCCGGTTCTGTCTTATCCATCATGAACGCGATTAACGGCTCAGAGCCGCGTTCCGTAAATTCCATCTCCGCTATTCCGGGTCCCATACCCCTTATGTTTCCACTGAACGCATCCACGAGCAAATCCTGACCAGCACCATGCAACTTCAACTCTTTCGCTACTTCAGTAGCTGCTTCAAAGGTCTCCCATGCCAGCCCATGTATATCCGGTGAATCCACACCTTTACGATGACTCATAAGCAGCTGCAGGTCATCGCCCGCATTCAGAACATGATAGCTGACAAGCAGACCTTCTCTCTTCGCCTTCTCCATCCGCTCCTTCGCCTTATCTTTCAACTCCGCTCGAACGGTCGAATGCCCGGGAAAACCACCAACATCTGCCTTTATCAAACTCACAGTTATCTTCTCCTTCTCCATATCTTATCACTCCTTACTTTTCCTTGTCCTTGGTTCAAATATAGTATGCTTTTAAACAGATGAGAATACACGCCTTGCTGCTTCGTCTCGCTCCTCCTGCTCTTGCTTTATCCTGTCACCGCGTCTGAAACTCTCATCTGCCTTCTCCTCATCACCCATGAGCCTGTAAACCTGCCCGAGGTTGTAGTATGTGGATATCCCGCCATCCATGAGATAATCTCTGAGATTCAATGCTGCGTTAAAGAATCCTATTGCCATCTCATAATCTTCCAAATTCGCATAGGCAACACCGCAATCGTTGCACGTCTTAGCCAGAGTCGGCATAAGCGGCTCTTTCTTCACTATCTCCTTATACACCTTTATTGCATCCTCGTACTTCCCCTCTGCAAGGTATTCCTCACCAAGAATAAGCAATTCCTCCGCTGTCTTCCCTCTTATCTCCTCCACTTCTTCTTTATCTTCCATATAATAAATAAAGAGCTAAATTGTTTATATATATTACTATTTCTCATTGGTCAGGCTCTTCATCTTCAAGGTCTACCACCCTCCCCAGATATGTACCATCAAGCAGATATGCCTCCATTGTCTCTCTGAGAATGAGTTTTGACGCTATGGGTCCCATAAGTTTTAAGTCAGGTGAATTAAAGGCTACACCACCACATATCTCGTTAAATGCAGGCATTATTATTACCCATGGGTCATTCCAGCAGTCTATATTTATATCCTTATAGTACTGTGTAACGGCATTATAAGTGCATTTAGCACGAATCAAAACGCTCATCATTTTTGTATACCCAGTTCCTCTACTCACAAGTCGAATCATCGGGTGATTATGACCGATCATAATGTATTCAGCAGAGAAGAGCTCCTGTGATGGCCATGTATGCCCATGTGTATAGCCCACGCCGTCAAAGATGAACCCTCTCGTTCTCTCCAGACTTACCTCATGCTGCAGATGCACACTTGCTATTGCTTCCTCAGGCATGAGTCCCTCCAGGTGCGAGTCATGATTACCCTTGACCACATACACCGGTGCGTATTCAGCGAGAGAAGCGAGGAAGCGAGGCACCTCTGTCCTGTTCCGGTATGAAACGCCAGGTACCGCATGTTTTATATCGCCAAGCAGGACAATCGCATCGGGCTCGGTTGACCTGATACAGGTCAATACACGCTCCAGAATCTTATCGGTTTGACTAACGATGTTTATCCCTCTCTGCCGCAACTCATCCTCTATACCCAGATGCAGGTCCGCAAGCACCAGTGTTCTCTTCTTATTCTCTACTATCAGCGCCGCTTCCCTCAGCTCCAGTCTCATCACAAATCACAATCTCATACCATATTATAATAGCATAGCGATATGTATGTAAGATAAGAGGGTAAGGAAAAGGAATAAGAGAGAAGCGAGACTTTATTATGAAACTCCTGAAGACGCGACTGAAATATAGTCATAGCAGAGGCACAGAGAGAGAGACAAAAACAGAAACAAAAACTGGTGAAATCTCTGTAATACCAGAATCAGTGGACGACCTCTGGCATCTGAAGCATGTAATAGAACCAGGAGACATGGTCTATTCATTCACTTACAGGCGAATAGAAGAAGCAACGGATAAAATCAGACCAGCTAAGACTGAGAAGAAACGCATTCGGTTGGGCTTACGGGTGGAGAATATAGAGTTTCATAAATTCTCGCATCGGTTACGTATAAAGGGGATAATAGAGACTGGTCCGGATACCGAGGTGGGTTCTTATCATACCTTCAATATCGAGCCCAATACCGAGCTCTCAATCATCAAGGATTGGAAGAAGCATCAACTGAAACGGTTAAGAGAAGCGGAGCGGGCTTCTAACAGCTCGCCCATAATCGTGCTCACAATAGAAGCGGGCGAGGCAGTTGCAGGTATAGTAAGGCAGTATGGTGTGGACGAGCTATTCTCAATACGATATGGCACGGGAAAAGGCATGTCTGGGGGAGATACAGCCATGAAAGCCTTCTTTGGTGAGGTATTGAGACTATTGAAGCAGGCTTATTACAACAACGATGCGGATGCTATCATCATTGCGGGTCCAGGGTTCATAAAGAGCGATTTCTATGCTTTACTGCGTGATAAAGCGCCAGAACTGCTGAAGAAGACCATAATAGAACAGACCGCATCTATCGGGCTCTCTGGCTTCATTGAGGTATTGAAAAGGGGCGCTGTGACGAGATTGAGAGAAGCTGAGCGACTGGCGAGTGAAGTGAAGCTATTTGAGAGATTGATGGCGGAGATAAGCAGAGAAGAAGGAGGAAAGGCGGTATATGGCGAGGAGGAAGTGCGAAAAGCTCTACAATTCGGCGCGATAGAGACCCTGCTGGTCTGCGATGATGAGCTGATGGCAGAGGGAGAGGGGAGCAGGGGGATAGGGATAGAGGAGATACTTAAAGGTGTGGAGCAGACAGGCGGTAAGATAGTTGTATTCAGCACCGAGTTCGAGCCAGGCAGGAGATTGAAAGCACTTGGTGGAATCGCTGCTTTATTGAGGTTCAAACTTTACTCTTGCCATTCAAGCTAAGCTAACAGATGGGTTTGGGTGTAGTATTTTAAACTTTTAAATACATTAATAATAGCCATAATAGCCATAAGCCCAGCCCCGGTAGCTTAGCCCGGCAGAGCGATTGACTTGTAATCAATAGGTCGAGGGTTCAAATCCCTCCCGGGGCTTTGTAATTTGCACGAGCGGAAAAAATCCGAAAGGTTTAAATGTTTATGTGCTGAGGTATAATCAGGTGAAAATGGGTGTGAAAGTGAAATTAATTAGTGGGAGAACGGTTGCACAGGGTCAAAATCTGGATAACAAGCTCTCTGATGAGTACTTCAGTGCGGTAGCGTTCTGCGAGTTGAATGCGACGGATATGACAAAGATAGGGGTTTCTCCGGGTGAGAATGTGAAAGTGAGTACGAAGTATGGCGAGGTGGTGGTGAAAGCGAAGCAAGGAGCAGGGAACCCTGAGGGTGTTGCCTTCATTCCCATGGGTCCATGGGCAAATGCAGTTGTCAGCGGTGATACAAAAGGTGCGGGAATGCCTCAATACAAAGGTATAGATGCGGAGATAGAGAAGACAGAGGAGCAGGTACTGCAAATAAGAGAGTTGATGCGGCAGTATATGAGATAGTGAAATAGGAGGTGAGAAGGAAAATGGTGCAAATTACGGATGTTGTATGTCCTTTGTGCGGGTGTGTATGCGATGATATAGTGGTGGAAGTGGAAGATAACAGGGTGACAAAGGTGCGAGGTGCGTGTGCAGTGGGAAAGAGCAAATTGATGGGGCATGGACGGATAAAGAGCCCGGCGATAAGGGAGAATGGCGCTCTTAAGGACTGCTCTTATGATGAAGCGATAAAGAAGGCGGCGGAGATACTGGCAGCAGCGAGGAGACCGCTTCTGTATGGATGGAGTTCCACGGTTTGTGAAGCGGCGAAAGTGGGTGTGGAACTTGCGGAAGAGATAGGCGCGGTTATTGACAATACCGCTTCGGTCTGTCATGGACCTTCAGTCCTGGCGATTCAGGATGTTGGTCTTCCAAGTTGCACGCTTGGTGAAGTGAAGAACCGTGCGAGCCTCATCATCTACTGGGGTTCAAATCCCACTTCTGCACATGGTAACCACATGAAACGTTACTCGTATATCTCAAAGGGCTATTTCCTGCCCGGGGGTAAGAAGGACCGGAAGCTCGTGGTGGTGGATGTACGGGAGACGAAGACGGCGAAGATGGCAGATAAGTTCCTGCGTGTGGAGCCTGGTAAGGATTATCTGGTATTCTCCGCATTAAGAGCCATTTTATATGGCTATGAGGACGTGGTACCGGATGAAGTGGGGGGCGTATCAAAGAAAGACCTGTTAGAAGTTGCGAGTATGATGAAAGAGGTGCAGTTTGGGATTATCTTCTTCGGTATGGGTGTGACGCACTCACGTGGCAGGCATAACAATATTGTAAATGCGATACAGACGACACGAGCAGCACATACACATACGAAGTTCAATATAATGCCGATGCGTGGTCACTACAACGTGGCTGGTTTCAATCAGGTATGCACCTGGGAGACGGGTTTCCCGTTCGCAGTTGACCTATCGCTTGGTTATCCATGGTATAATCCTGGAGAAACTTCTTCTACCGACCTCCTGATACGGAGGGAGTGTGATGCGGCATTGATCATCGCATCGGACCCGGGAGCGCATTTCCCGGGCGAGTCCGTGAAGCACCTGGCTAAGATACCCGTTATTCAGATAGACCCGTTCCCGAATCCCACAACTGAATTCGCTGATGTTGTCATTCCCACCGCGATAAGTGGGATTGAGTCGGAAGGGAGTGTGTATCGCATGGATAATATCCCGCTGCGAGTGCGTAAGCTGGTGGATACAGAATACATGAGCGATGAAGAGGTGATGAAGCGGATACTCGAAGAAGTGAGGGCGATAAAGGCTAAGGAGGGTGAATGAGATGGTTGAAGAATTATTGATACGGAATGGTGTGGTTTACGACCCGATAAACGGAGTGAAGGGTGAGAAGAAGGACATCTGTATCCGGGATGGTAAGATAGTGGAAGAGGTGAAGAACCCGAAGGTTATAGATGCCGAAGGTAGAGTGGTGATGCCCGGTGGTGTGGACATACATGCGCATATCGCCGGCGGTAAGGTCAATTCGGGCAGGTTATTCAGACCAGAAGACGGCAGGAAGGGTGCAGAGCCGAAGACGAAGGTGTGTAGAGTTCAATCGGGCTATTCCGTGCCGAATACGTTCGCTACTGGCTATCGCTATGCGCGTATGGGTTATACATTCGTGATGGAGCCGGCAATGCCACCGCTTGCTGCGAGACACACGCATGAGGAGCTGATTGATATCCCGATACTGGATAATGCTGCACTACCACTCATTGACAACAACTGGATGACGATGGAATATGTGAAGAGCGGAGATATAGACCTGCTGGCTGCCTATATCGCATGGATGATAAAGGCTACAAAGGGCTACGGCGTGAAGATAGTGAATCCAGGTGGAACGGAAGCGTGGGCATGGGCGAAGAACTGCGACCTGAACGATGCAGTGCCTTATTTTGATGTGACACCCGCGGAGATAGTGAAGAGTTTAGCGGAGGCGAACGAGAAGTTTGAGATGCCTCATTCCATACATGTGCATGGTAATATGCTCGGACATCCAGGCAACTATGTGGTGACGATGAAGACCTTCGACTTGGTGAAGGGCATAAGGGCTTACAGGGACAGACCGGTATTGCACGGAACACATGTGCAGTTCCATTCGTATGGAGGCACGAGATGGGGTGATTTCGAGTCCCAGGCGAAAGCAATTGCTGACTATATAAACAGTAACGAGCATGTGAGCATTGACATCGGTTCTATTATACTGGGTGATACAACCACGATGACTGCTGACGGTCCTATGGAGTATAGTTTGTATCAGATAACAGGACGCAAATGGACGAACCATGATGTCGAGCTGGAGACGGGAACAGGAATAACGCCTTTCCTCTATTCCGGTAAGGTTAGTGTGCATACAATCCAGTGGGCGATAGGGCAGGAGCTCGCACTGCTCATCAAAGACCCGTGGAAGGTTGCACTCACAACTGACCATCCCAATGCCGGTCCCTTTATCGGATACCCGATTCTCATCTCCATGCTGATGAACAAGCGCAGGCGGGATGAATCGGCGGAAGAGATGCATTCTGCAATATTCGACCGCGCGGAGTTGCCCTCGATAGACCGCGAGTATGACTTCTATGAGATAGCGATAATAACGAGGGCAATGGCAGCGAAGACGTTGGGACTGGCGGAGCATGGCAAGGGGCATCTTGGCGTTGGTGCCGACGGTGACGTTGCGATTTACGATATCACGCCAGAGGAGCGCGATGATGCAGGTAAGATACAGAAAGCGTTCCTGAATGCGAAATACACGATAAAGGGCGGTGAGATTGTGGTAAAAGATGGCGAGGTGGTAGCGGCTCCCCAGGGCAGAACCTTCTTTGTAACACCGGAATGCGATGAGAAACTGATGGATGAGATGCTGACGAAATTGAAGGACACATTCGAGCATTACTACTCGGTCAGTTTCGCGAACTATCCCGTTCAGGATGCCTACGTGCCGAATCCATACGAGATAAGGGCGCCATGGAGGAGCTAACTAACTGAGGAGGTATAAAGATAAAAATGCAGCAGATAAGTTTGAAGTTAAAGGAAGAAGTGATGAAAGGTGTGGCGAGGATACCCATCGTGGTGGATTCACTGACGCCTGATAAACTCTTTGGTAAGAGCGAATCGGAGATAAAAGCAGAGAAGGTCTGGTGGGGCAACCGACAGGAGAATACCGGTGACTTATTTGAGGTTGGGGTTGATGGAGAAGCGGGTAGTGCATCGGAAGTGAAGATAGTGCTGGAAGGCGACCTGTCGAGGGTGAAGTATATAGGAGCGGGTATGACAGCGGGTGAAATCGAGGCGAATGGCGATGTGGACATGCATTGCGGTGCGATGATGCGTGGCGGTAAGATAACGGTGCATGGAAATGCCGACTGCTGGGCAGGTCGGGAGATGCACGGCGGTGAACTGATAATAGAAGGTGATGCGGGAGCCAATCTGTGTGCGATGTATAGAGGTGAGATTACCGGTATGACCGGCGGGAAAGTGGTAGTGGAGGGCGATGCAGGCGAATGCGTCGGGCAGTATATGGCAGGTGGTGAGATATTGATAAAAGGAAATGCGGACATTCTCGCTGGCTTGAACATGAAAGGCGGCAGGATAACAATAGAGGGTAATGCGGTGATGCCAGGAGCCGATATGACCGGTGGTGAGATAATAGTAAAGGGTAAAGTGGAGGACATGATGCCCTCGTTCCGCTTCGTTGAGGTCACGACGCTGGATGATGGTGCGCAATACAGGAAGTACAGTGGCGACCTCGCAATGACGGAGAAGCGAGCAAAGGGTGTGCTTTATGTTAAGGCTTAGCTTAAGGAGTGATGAGAAGTAATATGGAATTGAATGGAGTAGAGATAGAAGATACATTTGCGGAGGCGTTCCCGATAAAGGTTGCAAGGGTAGTGATAACAGCGGTGACCGAGCGTTGGGCGGAGGAAGCGGCGCGAGAGGCTACCGGGTTTGCCACTTCTGTCATTGGATGCCCGGCAGAAGCAGGGATAGATATGATGCTCTCACGTGCTGATACGCCGGATGGTAGACCAGGAGTGGCGATAATGATATGCCACTTCAAGAAGGACGGGATGAAGGCTCAATTGATTGAGCGGCTGGGTGAGTGTGTATTGACTGCACCAACAACTGCGATGTTTAACGGGCTCGAAGCGGAAGAGAAGCTACCTGTAAAACTGCACTTCTTCGGTGACGGGTTTGAATACGAGAAGGAAGTAGGCGGGCGTAAGGTCTGGGCGATACCGATGATGGAGGGCGAGTTCATCTGTGAGGAGGAGTATGGAGTGAAGACAGGAGTTGCGGGTGGTAATCTCTTCATACTTGCAAAGAACCAGATGTCGGCACTTGCGGCTGCTGAGAATGCTGTTTCCGCAATCAGATGTGTAGAGGGTACAATAACGCCGTTCCCCGGGGGTATCGTGGCTTCGGGCTCGAAACCGGGTTCGCATAAGTATAAGTTCATGCATGCCTCGACGAATGAGAGGTATTGTCCAACGCTGAGGGACAAAGTTGAGAATACGGAGATACCAGAGGGTGTGAACTCGGTGTATGAGATAGTAATAAATGGGGTGAGTGAAGAAGCGGTAAAGGAAGCGATGCGAGTGGGAATAGAGGCTGCGGTGAAAGTTCCGGATGTGGTGAAGATAACTGCGGGTAACTTCGGTGGCAAACTGGGCAAGTATCAGCTCAGATTGAAGGATGTGCTGGGGCTATGAGCCCCCGCACTTATTTATTGTTTTTTATTTCATTCTATCCTTATTGCAGGAATCCAGTCCGTGTATGTTTTTCCGTTTGCGTCAACGAACGAAGTGCAATTGATGTATGAGCCATCCTGAGTAGTGTGTTCAGGCTTGTGGATTATCTGCGGATATGAGCCCGTTATTATTTCATAGTGGTATGTTCTCTTAGCGAATAGCGTGAAGGGTTCGTCAAAGGTTATGTTGTGCCAGTCGTGTTGGTAACCTCTCCAATAAGCTTCTTTGCCTTCCCATGTGTCGTTCCATATTCTTACGTATTCGGTATGCCCGCCTGTGCCTTCACATGGATAGGTATAGATTTTGTGCACAGTGATGTCTTGCGATGGTATGATGTTCCCGGTATGCGTGCCTGATATTGAAGGATATGGATTTTCAGGCAAGCCTGTGTCAAATATTGCTGCTAGTGGATAGACCATCATTATTTTGGTAGTTGAATTTGTCACTTCGTCATCGTCTGTTACTGTTAATGTTACGTCATAGCTCCCTGCTTCTGAATAGGAATGCTTTATTACCTCTTCTGTTGTGTTCGTGACGTTTCCATCGCCGAAGTCCCATTCGTAAGAGGTGATGTTCCCGTCCGGGTCGTAAGAAGAGGATGCGTTGAAGGTTATCGTTTCGTTGACAACAGGATTCTGCGGTGAGTAGGAAAAGGATGCGACCGGCGGCTGGTTCGGGATTCCTTCTCCTTTCACTTTTATCAGCCAGGCATCAAAAGAGCCAGCGCCGTAAGACCCTGTGCCTCCAGCGATAATGTACCCGCCATCCGATGTCTGCTGGACCGACCTGCCCTCATCGTTATATGACCCGCCAAAAGTCTTAGTCCATTCCTTGTTCCCTTCCGAATCGGTCTTTATCAGCCAGACATCAGCAGAGCCAGCACCGTAAGACTCTGTCCAGCCAGTGATGATGTACCCACCATCTGATGTCTGTTGGACTGAGTAGCCCCTATCGCAACTTGACCCGCCAAAAGTCTTAGTCCATTCCTTGTTCCCTTCCGAATCGGTCTTTATCAGCCAGACATCAGCAGAGCCAGCACCGTAAGACTCTGTCCAGCCAGCGATGATGTACCCACCATCTGATGTCTGTTGGACTGAGATGCCATAATCCCAATCTGACCCACCAAAAGTATTAGACCATTCCTTGTTCCCTTCTGAATCTGTCTTTATCAGCCAGACATCCTCATCGCCAGCACCATAAAAGTCTGCGTAGCCAGCGATGATGTATCCCTCATCCGATGTCTGCTGGACTGAGTCACCCCCATCCCAAATTGACCAGCCAAAAGTCCTGTTCCAGAGTTCATTGCCTTCTGAATCGGTCTTTATCAACCAGACATCGCAACCGCCAGCACCGTAAGACCATGTGTAGCCAGCGACGATATACCCACCATCTGAGGTCTGCTGGACTGAGTTACCCCCATCGTAATCTGACC
>Ga0190306_1000431_pt1 | contig 14482 bp, 12 predicted proteins | sample 48700734_MG_FD_161657 | JGI IMG/M metagenome (GOLD analysis project Ga0190306, IMG submission 161657) | Hydrothermal vent sediment bacterial communities from Southern Trench, Guaymas Basin, Mexico - 4870-07-3-4_MG | ecosystem: Environmental > Aquatic > Marine > Hydrothermal vents > Sediment ... | reverse complement strand
CTGCTTCTCGGTGAGTGGGAAGGCCAGGGATTTGACCGATTCGGCAGAAGGGACTACAATAGCCATTGGACTCGCCTCCATTGGGGTGTGTTGGACACTTCAGTTATACCCCAACTTGGCTGGCGAGTCCAATCTTTTGGCCTCGCCCTGGCGGAAGTTACTTTTTAAGGTGCAATTCTGGCTTCATGATCTTATCCTCCAAGTCCGGCGAAATCCCGAACTTGGAGGATAGCCAATCCGAATTAGAGGCCACCCTGCGGATGAGGGGCCTGCAACCGGGCCCCCGGCCTCTTTTCGGTGCTCCTGGCTCTCCATTTCGGCGAAAGCTGACCTTTCGCCTTGGTTGTGTCACTCTGGCACTCTGGGGAAACTGCGAAAGTATAGAAGGTGCAATTCTGGTTTCATGAGTTATCCAGTAGTTTTTGCACACACGGCGACAGCTCCAGTTTCCTCGTTCCATTTCCTCCCTTTTTCAAGGGTGGCTTCCACCAAACAAAAGCCCTTGCGGGCTCTTCAGTCCATCACTATGCCTCCGTTAACATCCAGAACCTCCCCGGTAATGTACCCAGCGGCGTCGGAGACTAGGAACAGTACCGCCTCAGCCACGTCTTCCGGTCTACCTAACCTGCCGACCGGGATTTCTTTCATGGCCTGCTGCCATCTGTCCGATTTCTTGAGCAGGGTCTCGGTCCCGATCCAGCCAGGGGCCACCGCATTGACGCGAATGCCGTAGGGAGCCATCTCGCAAGCCAGAGTCCTAGTGAGGCTGATGACCCCGGCCTTTGCCGCCGCGTAGTGTGCATTGCCAGTGGTGCGAGTCTTGCCGTCCACGGAGGCGATGTTCACAATCACTCCCTGGCGCTGAGCCATCATCTGCTTGACCGCAGCCTGAGAGCAGAGGAAGACGCCTTTGAGGTTCACAGCCATCACCAGATCCCACTCCTCTTCCGTGATCTCGACGATAGGGGCGCTCGGATACATGCCCGCATTGTTGACGAGGATGTCCAGCTTACCAAATGACTGGATCGCTTTGTCCGTCAACGCTGCAGCATCCTGGCGGCTGGTGACATCAACTTTGACGGCTATGGCCTGGCCGCCTCCAGTCCTGATCTCCTCTGCTGTCTGCCGGGCGGTCTCCAGGTCAACGTCGCTGACGACAACGGCCGCACCTTCACGTGCGAGGGTCAGGGCGATGGCTCGACCGATGCCTCGGCCTGCCCCAGTTACCGCAGCTACCTTCCCTTTCAGTCGCATGGCTATTCCCCTTCCTATTAACCTCCATCGTGCTATCCTGCCCAATCTCACAGAGATGCAACGCGCCCAGCAACGAAACCTGGGGTGCGTCCTGCCGCACGCTGTCCGTACACTGGCGCTGTGGCTCTAGCCTCAGTAGTAGAGAGCCCGCTACTGGCCGGGTCTGAGTGGTCATTGCCTTGGGCGGAGTTAGGGCGTTCACTGGCGATCCGGTCGGGTCAATATGCGTAGAGCCCGCTTTTCGGCGGCCAATGCTGCCTCGGCGATAGCCTCACTCAACGTGGGGTGAGGGTGAATGGTGGCTATGAATTCATCAAGCGTGGCCTCCATAGTCAGGGCCATGGTTCCTTCAAGGATCAGATCACTGGCGTGAGGAGCGACAATATGCAGGCCCAGTACCCGCCCCAGGTGAGCTTCGGCGACTATCTTTACAAAGCCAGCCGTTTCACCTCGGACAAGGGCCATGCCGTTGTTCAGTAGGGGGAATTTTCCCACTCGAACGTCATACCCTCGTCGGCGGGCTTCTTCCTCACTCAGGCCAACGCTAGCAACCTCCGGATGCGAGAAAATACACTTGGGTACGGCATCGTAGCGCATTTCGGCTGGATAGCCCAGGGCGCTCTCTGCAGCTACGATGCCCTGGTGGGAGGCAACATGGGCTAGCATGATGCCTCCTGTCACATCTCCAACGGCATATACGCCCGCTACGCTGGTAGACATCGTCTCATCAACCTGGATACCCTTGTTATCGTAATTCACGCCGATGTCCTCCAGCCCGATGCCCTCAACGTTAGGGCGACGTCCGACTGCCACCAGGACTTTTTCGACGTCAATCTGATGCTCCCTGTCAGCCGTGGCAATGGTCACCCGACAATCGTGACCGCCAGCCGCGCATCTGGTAACGCGGGCACTGGTATGCACCGCCACGCCTTGCTCCGACAACGCCCAGGCCAGTGCTTTGCCAATGTCATGATCAAGAGTCGGTACCAGGCGAGGTAGCATCTCTACGAGCGTGACTTGCACACCGCATAGATTGAACAGCGTGGCAAACTCCACTCCCACCGCGCCACCGCCGACGACCAGCAGACTCTGCGGCAGTTCCTCTAAACTCAAGGCACTTTTACTGCTCAGGGAGCAGGGCTCTTTCAGCCCCTGGATAGGCAAATCCACGGCCTGGGAGCCCGTAGCCACGATGATGCTGTCGGCCGTTATACGCTCTACTACTCGGTCTACTTCTGTTACTTCGACTGTGCGGTGAGAGGCGAGGCGGGCTGTGCCTCGAACTACTGTCACTCCCGCCCTGGACAGGAGCTTCTCCACCCCCTTGACGAGCCGTGTGACTACTTCTTGCTTTCGAGCCTGAGCGGCTGGCCAATCCAAGTGGGTCCTCTCGGTCAATACGCCAAAGGTGCTTGCCTTCTTCACCAGGGCCAGCACCTCGGCGCTCCATAGAAGCGCCTTGGTGGGGATACAGCCCCAGTTCAAGCATACACCTCCCAACTGCTCTCGTTCGATGAGAATGACCTTAGCTCCCAGTTGAGCTCCACGCAATGCGGCCACGTACCCGCCTGGGCCGCCACCGATGATCGCAAGATCAGCGTTCGACGACATGCTTTTATGCCCTCTCATGTTCGATGCTCGTGACATGCCTCTACAATTCTGATTTTGGCCTGCCGGCGGGCTTCACCGAAAGGACCGGCACGAAGCTCATCCAGGGCACGGCGCGCAGCCGCCTTGCGCTCTCGGGCTACCTCGGGGGCAATGTAACCCAGCGCTTCTGCCGCGGCCAGGCCAGCCAACCGTCCCTCTTCCATGGCCGTGCTGGCCTCTTCGATACCGGCAATGTCCCCCGCCACGTAGATGCCGGGCACCGTGGTTTCCATGTTCTCGTCGTGCAAGGGGATGTGCCCGCCAAGGGAGGCGATGTAGGTAAACTGACAGCCAGCCATCCAGGCCAGTTCGGACATGGGGGAAAGCCCTACGGCCAGGCAGATGGTGTCCACTTCCAGCGTCTGCTCGGTGCCAGGGATAGGGTGCCAGCTTTCGTCAACACGGGCGATGGTGGCCGAGGTAACGCAATCAACGCCGTCGGCCCGCAGGATGGTATGAGAAGTCAGAATGGGGACCCCAGCCCGGCGGATCTTAGCGGCGTGAACGCCGTAACCTCCGATGCGAGGCAGGGCCTCGATGACTGCAACCACTTCTGCCCCGGCCTGCAGCAGTTGGTAGGAGACGATCAATCCTACGTTGCCAGCCCCGACCATCAGCACCCGTCGGCCTGGCAAGACGCGGTGGATGTTGACCAGAGTCTGAGCCGCGCCAGCTCCCATCACCCCAGGCAGCGTCCAACCAGGAAAAGCCAGGGCGTTTTCCGAAGCACCCGTGGCCAGGATCAGCTTTTGATAATGCAGCAGTTCGCTGCGCCCATTGCACTTCAAAGCCAGGTTGTTGCCCTCAAAAAGGCCCCAGGCAACGGTGTCCAGCAACACCTCGACGCCACACTCCTGGCTCTCAGTCAACAGTTGTTGGCCAATCTTGAACCCGCGCACCCCAGCGCGGTGAGCCTGGGAGCCAAAGAACTTGTGGAGTTGTTTGAAAAGCTGGCCTCCTGGGCTCCGGTTCTCGTCCACGACAGTGACGTGCGCCCCCGCCTTCCTGGCCTCGATGGCCGCCGTCAGGCCAGCGGCTCCAGCGCCTACGATGGCAATCTCCGTTGTTCTCGTCAGCACCGATAGAACCTCCTCAATTGGATGGGAGAGAACCCGGCTGGGTCACTCCCGCCCCACCGGCGACGAATACTCCCCATCCCGCCGCTGGAGGGGGCCATCCCCCGGCGAGCGGTTCTCAGGTCAACCCGTGAACACGCCGGACCCTTTCGAGGACCTCTCGGGGCGGCCTCCGAAAGTACAGGGCCGTGCTCTTGTGAAGACCAATGGCCTTGCTCAAGTCAACAAGAGCTTCCGCCAATTTCAACCCGGCGGCGCTACAGTCCACCACAGGCACACCAGTGCCGGGGATCTCGTTGTAGCCATGCAGCGATAGAATGGGACCATAGTAGCCACAACCGACTACGATCACCTCTGCCCCGTCCTCAATGCATTTCCGGGCGACCCGTTCGAAGTTGGGGATCAGACGCCGGTGAGGGTCGGTGACGCTTTCCACGAGCAACTCCAGATCAGAGGCAGGATCGAGCGAACGTACGGGACGAGTGATGGCCCGATCCTCCAGCCCGTAAAGGCGGAGGTCTATCTCGATGGTGGGAACGACCCCTGGAGCGACGGTGATGACGGCAAATCGGGAGCCCAGGGTAGTGGCCAGAAGCATGGCGGCTTCGCCAATCCCGACGACGGGAATATCCACCGCCTCGCGCGCTTCCCACAAAGGGTCAGCCCAGCACCCCAGGACCACGGCGTCGAATCCCTCTCGCTCGGCAGCGATGGCGTTCTCCACGACAGCGCGGTTGTTCAGCAACTCGGTGTACAAGGAACGAACGTAGTTGCCGGAAACCGACACGTGCCGTAGCGTGACCTCTGTATCCGCGCGTGCCACTTTGCGAAAATAACCACGCAGCGCGTCCCATAGGGGATCAAGCTCCGGCGCGCCTGATGTAGCCTCGTTCCACAATATCCTCATCACACAACCCCCTCACTCTGCCGGCTCTTCTCAGCCCACCAATCGTCTGGCTGCCTCAACAAGGTCCTCGACCTTGGGCATGATGAATTCTTCCATCGGCGGGCTGAAGGGCACAGGCACGTCAGCGGCTGCGACGCGCTCGATAGGCGCGTCCAGGTAGTCGAAAGCCTCCTCCATCACACGGAAAGCGATCTCCGCGCACACCCCGGCACGCCCACACTCCTCAGAGGCCACGATCAGCCGGTGGGTTTTCTTCACCGAGGCAACCACTGTGTCAATATCGAAGGGCACCAGGGTGCGAGGATCAACCACCTCAGCTTCGATCCCGTCCTCGGCCAGGATCTCCGCCGCTTCCAGGGCTTTCTTGACCATCATGGAGTAGGCAACAATGGTCACATCGCCGCCTTCGCGCTTCACATCTGCCACACCGAAGGGAATGGTATAATCTTCCTCGGGCACCAGACCCTTGACGCCGTAGTAGAGGAGAGCATGTTCGAAAAACATGACCGGATCGTCGCTTCTGATGGCGGTCTTGAGGAGCCCTTTGGCGTCATAGGGAGTGGATGGAATGACCACCTTGAGCCCCGGCGTGTGGACGAACCACGCCTCGGGCCGGGCCGAATGCTGGGCCGCGCCGGAACGCCCCAGGCTGTTGGCGGTCCGTACCACAAGGGGCACGCTGACCTGGCCTCCGCTCATGTAGCGAATGGCCGCCACCTGGTTGTACAGCTCCTCCATACAACACCCCAGGAAGGAGGAGAACATGATCTCGGCCACCGGCCTCAGGCCAACCAGAGCAGCACCTAAAGAGAGCCCGATGATAGCATCCTCCGAGATAGGCGTATCCTTGACGCGCTCCGGTCCGAATTCCTCCAAAAGTCCTTTAGTCACTCCGAAATTGCCGCCCAGAACAGCGATATCTTCCCCCAAGGTAATCACTCTTGGGTCACGGCGCATCTCTTCCCGTAAGGCTTCATTGATCGCCTGAGCGAAGGTGATTTCGCGCATCACCGTACCTCCTCAACAAACAGGTCATCCAAAGCTTCTTCGGGTGCTGGATATGGGCTTTCATCAGCGAACTTGAGAGCGGCCTCCACTTCGGCCTCGACACGCTCTTCGATGTCCTTCATCTCCGCTTCCTCCAGAATCCCGTTATCGAGAAGGAAAGAGCGATAGCGAGGCAGAGGATCGTTGCGCTTGGCTTCCTCGATGTCCTCCTTGGGCCGGTAGGTTTGCGGGTCACCCTCGTCGTGGGGGCGGATGCGGGTGGCATAACAGACCAGCAAAGTCGGGCCTTCACCCCGCCGCGCCCGGGCCACCGCAGTCTCAGCCGCTTCGTACACAGCCAATACGTCGTAGCCGTTTACACTAACGCCAGGGATGCCGTAGGCTTTGGCACGCTCGCTGATGTCAGTGAGATTGATGGCTGCGCTGGTGGGCATGGAAATACCCCAGCCGTTAGCTTCCACCACGTAAACGATCGGCAGCTTCCAGATGGAAGCCACATTGACCGCTTCATGAAAAGACCCACGGTTCATGGCTCCGTCGCCGAAGAAGCAGGCCACCACCCGTCCGTTTTTCTGAAGCTGGCTGCCCCAGGCAGCTCCGGTAGCCAGGCCGATGCCTCCGGCAACAATGCCGTTGCAGCCCAAAAGGCCACAACTGAAGTCAGCGATGTGCATCGAGCCGCCTTTGCCTTTGTTGTAGCCGGTACGTTTGCCGTACAGTTCGGCCATCATCCGGTCCATGCGCATCCCCTTGGCCAGGCAATGGCCATGGCCGCGGTGGGTACCGGTGATGTAGTCCGTCGGCCTCAGGACCGCACACACGCCGGCAGCTATGGCCTCCTGACCGATGTAAGAGTGAATAAATCCGGGAATCTTCCCCGCGGAGAAAACATCTATAGCTGTCTCCTCAAAACGCCGGATGCGCAACATGGACTCGTAGAGTTCGGCGTACTTGTTCTTGTCCAATGTCATTTGTACCTCCCTGGCTTCCTGGGGTAATCTCGGCATGGTTCACCAGATACCTGTATAGCCTCGAAAACACCTTTACACTTTGTCATGTTCCTTGATCAAGCCCCCTCCCCCTGGCCCCCGCGCCGCGGGGGGCCAGGGGGAGGGGGGCAGTGTGTGCATGCCTTTGGCCATGAAAGCGTAAAGTCGTTCAGGACATTTGAACCATGCCATAATCTCTATTTCTCATGCCAGCAACTGGTATGGCTCCTCCAGATAGCGCACAAGAGTTTGCAAGAAGCGGGCAGCGACGGCTCCGTCAGCCGCGCGATGGTCAACCGAGAGGGTCAGCCACATTGTCGGTCGCACCTGCAAGGCATCGCCCACCACCAACGGCCGTTTGGCAATCCGGCCTACAGCCAAAATGGCTGCCTGAGGCGGGTTGATGATGGCATTGAAGACGTCAATGCCAAACATGCCCAGGTTGGAGACGGTGAATGTCCCACCGCTAAGATCGTCGGGACTCAACTTATTCGCGCCGGCCCTTTCCAGAAGATCAACGCGCCGGTGAGCTATCTCTGTCAGGGACAGACGATCTGCCTGGTGGAACACAGGCACAACCAGACCGCGAGGCGTGTCCACGGCCAGACCGATATTGATCTGCTGAAACCTCTTGAGCCGGCCGTTCTCGAAGGTAGCGTTCAGAGCGGGATGCTCCCTGAGGGCCTGGGCTACAACACGCAACAGGATATCGCTGAAGGAGAGGCGTACGCCCGCACTGGCCTCCAGCACAGGCAGCAGCGTCTCCCGCATAGCCACCACTGCGCTCATATCCACGTGCACGGTCAAGTAGAAGTGAGGTGCTGTCCGGAAACTGGCGGACATCCGCTCGGCAGTGATGCGTTGGATGGGAGTCAGCTCCACCCATTCAGCCGCCAGCATCTCGCCGGTTGCTGGAGGCATTGGGCCTGCACCCTCTTCTGGAGCCTCGGCGGCCTTGGCCTGTGCTTCTATATAGGCCAGGACGTCTTTTTCCACAATCCGCCCTCGGGGACCGCTTCCCTTGATCTGAGCCAAGTCAACTCCATGCTTCCGGGCCAACTTCCTGGCGATGGGAGAGGCGAGGACTGTAGGTTTCTCTGAAGTCGCTGCCTCTTTGGACTTGGTCGCCGGGGGAACGCGCTCGATTTCCGGCCCTTCGAGCGGCTCTTTCCCAGCACTTCCCTCCAACCAAGGCCACGGTCCAGAGGGTGGGGTCTCTCCTGGCTCCAAGATATAGCCGATGACGGTCGCGACGGGCACCGTAGTGCCTGGAGGTGCAAAGTCAGGCCCCAAGATACCTGTCCCAGGCGACTCGACCTCCACCGTGACCTTCTCGCTTTCGATGACGAAGAGTGGCTCACCTTTTGTGACCGGGTCGCCTGGCTCCTTCAGCCATTCGACAACGGTGCCCTCTTGCATAACAAAGCCCAACTTGGGCATCACAATGCTTATCGCCATTTGTCGTCAGTGCTCCGGTATAAGAGGTGCCGCTTCGACTGTTCTCAGTCAGACAACCCAGTTAGGATACGAACAAGTGCTTCGCTCAGAAGCAAGCTTGTGGGGGGCCGCGGTTGCCCCCCACAAGTCTCTGGGGACAAACCACCAGCTACTGATAGCTGGTGAACTTGCCATCCTTGACGATGAGAACGGCCTGGCCCTTGCCACTGACATCGCCCGTCTCGTCAAACTTGGTCACCCCGGTCAGCCCATGATACTCCACGCTGTGCAGCACCTCGTGCAAGGTCTCCTTCGTCGCCCCCTTCTCTATGGCCAGCTTGAAAATGTACGGCGCCTCGTACCCATACCCAGCCTGCTCCGAAGGCATCTTGTTGTACTCGGCCTTGTACTTCCGCACAAACTCCTGCGTCAGCTCATCCGGCTTCTCGGGGTCAAAGTACACCATCACGTAGACCCCTTCCGCCCCCTCGCCACCTAACTCGATGAACTGCTCATGCTGGTTGCCAGCCGAGGCGATCACGGGAATGTCGCCCAGCCCCGCCGCCAGCCGCTGCTTGCAGATCATCCCACCCTCAGCATAGTCCGTCAGCAGAAGCAATGCCTCCGGCTTCGCCTGGGCAATCTTCGTGAGCTGGGCGCTGAAGTCCTTGTCCACTCCAGGAACATAGGTCTCCACCGCCACTACCTCGCCCCCCAGCTTGGGCACCTCAGGCAAGGTCGCATCCAGCAACCCCTTGCCATAGTCATGGCTCGCATACATGATCGCCAACCGCTGCTTGCCCAAGGTCTCAATGGCAAACTGCGCCATGAGAGGCCCCTGCAGACCATCATGAGCAATCGTGCGGAAGATGTGCTTCCACCCCTTCTTGGTGATCTCCGGATTGGTCGAACTCACCGTCATCGCCGTCAGCCCTGCCTGCTCATAGATCGGCCCCCCAGCCAAGGTGCAACTGCTGCACACATGGCCTATGACGGCGAAAATCTTGGGATTGGCCACCATCTTCTGCGCACACATCGAGGCTTCATAGGGGTCGCACTTGTCGTCGCAGATCTCGAGCTCCACAGGCCGACCATTGATGCCACCGGCCGCATTGATCTCGTCCACCGCCAGGCGCACCCCCGACTCCAACATCACGCCGTAGTCGGCCGCATCTCCCGTCATCGGCCCAACCAGCCCAAACACGATGGGCTCACCCGAAGGCGCAGCCGCCTTGGTCGCCGCTGGAACCGGGGTCGGTGTCGGGGCTGGGGCCTGGGTGGGAGTGGCTGTCGGAGCAGGCGTTGGCCTGCACGACGCGACCAGGAAAATGCAGACTACCAGCAACGATAAATTGAAAAGCACACTGTTTTTCTTCGACAGTAACATTTTTCCCCTCCTCAGACCAGGTCATCTCACAACCTGACTTACTGAAGACCGCTTGACAAAGCGGCCAGGGGCTACCCTCAGACAGATTTCCCGTCAGATATTGCTGCGAGTAGCCGTCCGGTGTGCCGACAGACTATCGTCCAGAGCACATCACCTCCTTCCCTGCCCAGTCGTGCGCCGGGCTATGATCGTCGGTAGCCGTAGACTCTATCGCTCGCCCAGATAAGCTTTGCGTACCTGATCCATGTTCCGTAACTGTTCCGCCGGGCCCTCCAGGACGATCTCCCCTGTCTCCAACACATAGGCCCGGTTTGCTATGGCCAAAGCCTTGCGCGCATTCTGCTCGACCAGGAGAATGGTTGTGCCATCGGCATGGATCTCCTGTATGATCTGGAATATCTCTTTGACCAGAGTGGGCATCAGCCCCAGAGACGGTTCGTCGAGCATCATCAACTTCGGGCGGGACATGAGGGCTCGGGCAATGGTGAGCATCTGTTGTTCGCCGCCGCTAAGAGTCCCCGCAAGTTGGTTCCTCCGCTGCCCCAGGATCGGGAATCTCTCCAACATCGCTTCTATGTCCCGACGGACAGCTCGGGCATCCTTCCGTGTATAGGCGCCCATCTCCAGGTTCTCCAGCACCGTGGAGCGCGGAAATACCCGGCGGCCTTCCGGCGCCTGGGAGATGCCCAGCTTCACAATCTGATCGCTGGGCAGCGAATCGATCCTTCGGCCGAGGAACTCGATGGTGCCGGAAGCGGGACGCACCAGCCCCGAGATGGTGTTCAGCAGGGTACTCTTGCCAGCCCCGTTGTTGCCGATGAGGGCAACGATGTCTCCCTCTTCCACGTCCAGGGAGACGCCTCTCAAGGCATGGACATGGCCATAGTAGGTGTGAAGAGCTCTTATGCGCAACACGGTTACTCTTCCTCTCCCAGATAGGCCTCGATCACCTTCTCGTTGTACTGGATTTCCCGTGGAGTGCCTTCGGCAATCTTGGCCCCGGCATCAAGGGCAACGATCCATTCGGCAGTGCCCATCATCACCTGCATATTGTGCTCGATGAGGACGATGGTCACGCCAAGGTCCCGAATGTCGTGGATGAGTTCCATGATCTGACCAGCTTCGCTGGGGTTCATGCCGGCGGTCGGCTCATCGAGCAACAGGAGCTTGGGTTGGCTGGCCAATGCTCGAGCCAGTTCCAGCCGGCGCTGCTCCCCATAGGACAGGTTGGCGGCGAACTCGTCGGCCTTATCAACAAGGTCTACGAACCTCAGCAGCTCCTCCGCCTTCTCCCTGGCTTCGGCTTCAACCCGCTTCTTGCTCGGCGTTTGAAACAACACTCCCCACAGCGTGGCCTTAAGCTGCGTGTGCTCGCCCACCAGCACGTTTTCGAGGACCGACATGTTTCGGAAGAGGCGGATGTTCTGGAACGTCCTGGCGACACCAGATTGTGCGACCCGGTGAGAAGGCCAGCCAGTGATATCGCGCCCCTGGAACAAGAACCGACCAGAAGTGGGACGGTAGATCCCGGTGAGGACGTTGAAGAACGTCGTCTTGCCTGAGCCGTTGGGGCCGATGATGCCCAGGATCTGCCCCTGCTCGACGGTCAGGTCAACGTGGTCAACCGCCCTCACGCCGCCGAAATCCATGGTGATCTTTTCAGCTTTCAGTAGCTCCATAACGAACGCCCCCCCTCACTGCTGCTTCTGTCCCGCGGATGGGTCGCATTCGTCAGAAGTCCCCGCCGCCTCAGCCCGGCGGCCAAACAGCCTCAGTTGTCGGCGAAGCTGACCCCGTGCCGACTTTGCCGCCGCCGATGTGCCCATGATGCCCTGCGGCCTCCAGGCCATCAATATGACCATCAGGGCGCCGTTCAACAGCATGCGATACTGGTAAAGGGGCTGGAAGATCTGGGGCGCACTGACCAGGATCGCCGCTCCCAGGACGGAGCCGGGCAGGCTCCCAAGGCCACCCAGGATGGCCATCTGCATGTGGAAGAGCGATTCATTGAGAGTGAAGGTCATCGGCCCTACGAAGGCGAGGAAGTGGGCCAACATGCTGCCCGAAAAGCCCGCCCACAGGGTGCCGAAGGCGAAGGCCAGAACTTTGTAATAGGCGATATTGATGCCCATCGTTGCAGCCGCTGTTTCGTCTTCACGGATGGCGATGAGAGCGCGGCCGATGTGAGAGTGAGTCAACCTGTGCATGAACAGGTAACAGCAGCAGGCAATAGCCAAGTAGAGGTAATACTGGCGGGTGCTGGTATTGAAGACGATAGGGCCGATTTGAGGTGGGGGGACACCAGGCAACCCCATGGGCCCGCGGGTGAGATCCATCCAGTTGAGAGCTATAATGTGGAAAATCTCCCCGAAACCGATCGTCATCAAGGTGAGGTAATCGCTCCCCACCCGCAAACACGGAAAACCCAGCAGTATGCCAAAGAGGCAAGCCACAAGCCCAGCCGCCAGAAAGGCCACAGGCCAAGGCGCCCCCAGCCTCAGCACCAGCAGGGCCGAAGTATAGGCGCCGATGCCGTAGAAGGCAGCCTGTCCCAAGGTAAGCATGCCACCGAAGCCGGTGATGAGATTCTGCGCCAGCGCTAACGGGATGTCAATGATGACCGCAATGAGAATGCGGAACACATACTCGTTGGGCACGAACTTCGGCAGCGCCAGCAAGATGCCAGCTCCTAACCCATAGGCTAGCAGTCGCTTTGGCTCAAGGATCGAAGCACGTCGAATCGTCATGGCGCTCATACCTTCTCTGCGATTTGCCGACCAAATATGCCCGTGGGCTTCACTACTAAGATGACCATGACAATGGCGTAACAGATGGCATCCCGATAAGCGGAGGAGATAAAGCCTGAGATGAAAGCTTCTGTGATGCCCAGCAGCAAGCCGCCCACAAAGGCTCCCTGCAAACTGCCGATACCGCCAATGATGCAGGCGATCCACGCTTTCATCGTGCCCAGAAATCCCATGCCGATCCACACAGCGTAATACATGGAGAAGAGCACCCCGCCAGCCACGCCGAAAAAGCCGCCCGCGAAATAGACAAATTGAATGATCTTGTTGACCTCAATCCCCATCAACCGGGCTGCCGGGATGTCCTGAGCTACGCAACGAGTGGCCTTGCCCAGTTTGGTCTTACGCACGATCAAGGCGAACAAGCCGGTCAACGACAATGCAAGGACCAAGATGATCACCTGCAATGTGTTGAACCGGATCTCTCCCACCTGAACCATGCGCGTGGGAAACATCTCAGGGAAAGGCATGGTCTCGGTACCCCAAATAAGCTGAGCCACGTTGCGGAGAACAAGGGCGGCACCCACGGCGCTGATCATGGGCACCACCCGGGGTGCGTCTCTGACCGGACGATAAGCCACCCGCTCAACCAGCATTCCGATGAGCCCACCAGCCACGCAGGCCAGCAAGAGGGCCAGGATCACCGGAACGTGGCCTAACAGGAGGGACAGGGCGATAAAGGTCCCGAACATGTAGATGTCGCCGTGGGCAAAGTTGATCAGTTCGAGAATGCCGTAGACCATGTTGTAGCCCACGGCAACCAGGGCATAGATACTTCCGGCGGCCAAGCCATTCAATAGCTGCTTGACAACGTAATTCAGATCCATTGAGCGCCTCCCCATTCTGCTGCACGACGAGAGCTTTCTCTCCCCTGATTCACGAAATTCGGCATGGTTCAAATGTCCCCGAGAACGACTTTACGCTTTTCGTGGCTAAAACCATCCACGCGCTGTCCCTTTCACCCACCTGCCAAATAGTAAGGAATCGGGGAGTTGTGGGGTCGCCTTCGGCGGTCCCACAACTCCAAACCCCCTAATCTTCCCCCCGCGCTGCGGGAGGCCAAGAGGTGGTGGCTTAATCGAGGAACATGACACTGCAAAGGTGTTTTGCCTCTCTTAAGGCCCGTTGTGAACCACGCCGAAAGAAGCAAAGTCACTCCGTGTCCACATGCTGATGAGCAAAGTGCAAGGGCTTCTTCACGGGAGCGGCCTTGAAACGGCTCAGCCGAAAGGCTTCCGTTGGCAGAGAGGTCTCTCCTTCCACGATCAATTCGCACAATAACTGGCCGATGATGGGGGTGAGAGCAAACCCGTGGCCTGAAAAGCCGCAGGCCAGGATCAACCCTTCCACTTCCTCCACACGGCCAAAGATGAAGTTGTCGTCAGGGGTGAAATCCAGGATGCCGGCCCAGGTACGGATGATGTTGAGGTCACGAAAGGCAGGCACGATCTTAAGGATGTTCGTTACGGTGCGGACCAACTCCCCATAGTTGGTGGCCTTGCTGTAGCCGATGATCCCACCTGGCGCATTGGTGTTGCCGATATAAACGTGCCCTTGGGATGACTGGCGGCAGACAGCGATGCTGCTGATCAGGAGAAAGGGAGGCAAAATGGGCGGCACAGGCTCGGTGAGAATGAACTGATTGGGGCAAGGAGTGAGGGGTATCTCAATGCCAGCCATCCGCCCAATTCGGTCCGACCATGGTCCGGCAGCGATGACTAACGTGTCCGTCGCGATCTCGCCTCGATTGGTGATCACGCCTCGGATACGGCCCTCTTGAAGTCGAAGGTCAACTGCTTCGGTGTCGAAGAGGAACCGGGCTCCATACCGCCGTGCAGCATCAAAATAGCCCTTGGCCACATAGAAAGGATTGGCCAGGCAATCCGTCGGGCTGTACAAAGCGCCAATGACGATATCGGATATCGCCGGCGCCAATTCCTTGACCTCGTCCCTATCCAAGACGAATTCTC